>ERZ1034842.101-NODE-101-length-44690-cov-18.094903_pt1 | contig 44690 bp, 49 predicted proteins | sample MGYA00520634_ERZ1034842 | MGnify/ENA primary metagenome ERZ1034842 (study PRJEB33766, sample SAMN09781734) | gut metagenome | biome: gut microbiome | host: Homo sapiens | place: Madagascar | study: EMG produced TPA metagenomics assembly of the PRJNA485056 data... | reverse complement strand
TCCGTTGTCATACTGTGCTCCTTTCAAAACAACGTAATATAGCACATATTTCTTTTATTTCAAGTCTTTATTTAGGGATAAGTTCTAAAATGACAGTTCGCGCACAATTCAAGTTCAAAGGAGAAGTCGAATCTATGAATGAAAACGAAAAGAAAGTCGTGTCCGCAGCTCAGGAAAACACACCTGTTCAGGCAGCGGCAACCGTTTCTGCTTTCAACGATAACAGCGCTGAAATTGCTGCGATGGCAGCCAAAGAAGAACGCGAACGCGTCGTTAAGATCAAAGCAATTTGCAACGGTGAGTTCGACAAGATTGAAGTCCAGGCCATCGAAGAAGGCTGGACTCCGGAAAGTACCACTGAAAAGGTTTTGGCCGCATTCCGCACCAAACAGCCAGTTGCCGAAGTGAACATTTCCGTCAAAAAGAATGACGGTCCCAACCTCAAAACTCTGGAAGCCGCTATGTGCCTCAGAGCCGGGATTAACGAAGATTCCCTTGTTAAGGATTACGGTGAAAAAGCCGTCGAAACGGCCTGGGATGACCGCGACATGAGCATCCGAGCTCTTATGGGAGAATGTCTCCGCCTGGAAGGTATGGATGTTCCCCGCCGCTTTGATAACAGGCGATCCAGTCTGCTTTCAGCACTGTTTCTTTGCCGGGTATTTTGAGCAATGTTGCTAATAAGAAACTGCTCCAGGCGTATGAAGCCCAGCCGATTATAGCCACCAAACTCTGTACCGCCGGTGACCTGAACGACTTTAAGGAAGCAGACCGTTTCCGCTTGACCGACATGGGAGACCTTCTCCCGGTGGCCGCAGACGGTGAGATCAAGGAAGGCGGACTCATCGAAGAATCCGCAAAGAACCAGATCGACACCTTCGCCAAAAAGTTCTGCTTGACCAGAAAAATGATTATCAACGACGATCTGGGCGCGTTCCTCAAAGTTCCGGTGGCAATGGGTAACCGCGCTGCACGTTTGGTGGACCAGCTGTTTTTCAGTCGCCTTTTGGCAAACCCCACTCAGGGCGATGGTAAAGCCTTGTTCTCCGCCGCACACAAAAACCTGCTCACCGGCGCGACCTCTGCTCTTTCCGCAGACAGCCTCAAGAAAGCCATCGAGCTTTACTTGGATCAGGTCGATGCGGACGGTCAGCCGATCGCGGTGGAACCCCGTTATCTTGTGGTCCCGACAGCACTCAAGCACTTGGCAATCGAGCTTACTCGCGGCGCAACCCTTGTAATGTCCGGCGGTACTGACAATGTCGTCAGACCTGCTTTGAACGTCATTGCCGATGAAAACCTCCAGGTGGTCAGTTCTCCATACCTCGCCAACAGCGCCTATGTCGGAGCAAGCTCCACCGGCTGGTATCTGTTCGGACAGCCCGGTACAGTTGACACTTTTGAGATTGGTTACTTGAAGGGCCGCAGAACTCCGACTGTTGAGCGGGGCGACCTCGATTTCAATGTTCTCGGCATGTGGTTCCGCGTTTTCTTTGACGTCGGAGTCCGCGAACAGGACCATCGTGGTATCGTCAAAGCTAACGGCGCAGCCTGAGAATCCCTGCCGGGTGCTGAAAAATGCGCCCGGCAAATTATAACATAATACACTGAAATTCAAGGAGATTATTCATGACTCGTTATGTACAAAAAGGTGACGCTGTCGATTATCGTCCCACCGAGGCTGTGACTGCTGGCGATGTGATCGTTCAGGGGAGTTTGATCGGTGTCGCCCGTCTGGATATTGAGGCTGGAACTCTCGGTTCATTGGCTGTTGTCGGCGTTTTCGATGTCCCGAAAAGAACTGGCGCAATTCCTGCCGGAACTCCGCTTTATTGGGATGCTGCCAACAAGGTGGCGACTGCAACTCAGTCCGGGAATCCGTATCTTGGCAAATCTGTCCAGTCAGCTGAATCTGGCGATGAAGTGGTGCGCGTTCTCCTCAACGCTCCCTATGTTGCTGTATAATTGGACCTGCTGAAAAGTGCGTCCGAATGGCTGAATGAACAACGTTGTGAATGTTTTTCGATTTCGATCACATATAAACCGAAAACCGGTGGATCTTTCGAGATCCCCGCGACGTTGGGCAGGACACTGTTTCGGACCGAAAACGAGTATGGTTCGACAATCCGGATCGAAAGCCGCGACTTCCTTGTTGCGGCTGCCGATTTTCCCAATGAGCCGAAACGAGGAGATACCATTATTTACAACGGCTGCTGTTACGAAGTTTTAGCTCCGAATGGCGAACCGGTGTGGAGATGGTCCGGCGCATATCATTCAACCCGTCGAATCCATACCAAAGAGATTGGAGCAGAAAATGCCTGACACCCCTGACAACCTTGACCTTTGGCATGAGGTCAACCAGGCCCGTCTGGATATTGCCGAATTGCGTGGGATGGTTAAAATGCACTTTGAGGATCGCCAGCACCACACCCCGCCTTGCCGACCTGCCGCCGAAATGCAGAAAACGATTATGTCAGCTCTGGCAGCCGCAGTCATTGCGATGCTGGGCGCAATCGGAAACCTTATCATTGCGGTGGTGAAATGAGCGAAGTAGTAAACCTGGCTGTTGCCGTTGCCGGTTTCCTGACCGAATACAATGCAGAAGTTCTGTATTTTCCGACCTTTGACCTCCGTGATCTGGACGATCTGCGCGTGGTCGTTGTTCCGAATTCGACGGAATACAAAACTGTGAGCCGCGAAAGACATGAAGAAATATTGAAAGTTCAGATTGGTTTTCTGAAACGCGGATCGGAAGAAAATCTGGACGATCTGCTTCGAATTGTTGAGAAAATTGGACTTGGTTTTTTGAACAGAAAACTTGGCGGAGCGACATGTGTCTGCGTGGCATACAACCCCATCTACAGCCCGGAGCATCTCCGGGAACGCGGACAGTTCACGAGCATCATAGAATTGACGTTCAGGAAGATCTGCTCATGATCAGCACGAATGTTCGCATCGAGTTCGACAGTAACGCGGTGCAGAATGCGGTCAAAAAAAGCAGTTTGAAGCCTCTGTCCAGAGCTGGTGCTTATATTCGGAAATCTGCCCGGAACGCTGTTTCACGTTCAAAGAAATCTTCTGCTCCCGGATCACCACCTCACACCCGTCGCGGCCTTTTGAAACGCTCCATTCTGTTTGGTGTTGAAAGACAGCGCATGACTGTCGTGATCGGTCCCGCAGAAAGCTTCATTGGAATTTCCATGACCGCACACGAATTCGGCGGCATCTATCGCCGTCGGAAATATCCGAAGCGTCCGCTGATGGGGCCGACGCTTCAGAAGGTTGCCCCGCAACTTCCGAAACTGTGGGAAGATTCTGTAAAACCCTAAAATCTCAAGGAGAAATCATTATGGCAGTTGTACTTGGTCTTGACGCCGTTCTGCTCCGTGGTGCTGCCGGTTCGACCGGTTCCACCGAAGTGAAGAACGTCAAGGATCTCACTCTTAACCTGGAATCTGGCGAGGCCGACGTGACTACTCGCGCGACTCAAGGCTGGAAGGCCTCTGTTGCTACTCTGAAAGAAGCATCCCTCGAATTCGGTATTTTGTATGATACCGAGGATGCGGACTTCACAGCGTTTCAGGAGGCATACTTTTCCAACACCCCGATTGCGCTGTTCATCACAGACGGCAACGATCATGGTCTCAATGCGGACTTTTCGATTACCGGCTTTTCAGTGGAGCAGCCGCTGGAAGAAGCGTTGACCGTTTCGGTTACTGCGAAACCTACCGCTTCGACACGAGCCCCGGTCTGGAAGTTACAGTGAGTCCCGGAAGCTTCTCAATGAAGCTCAAATTCCGGGGCATTTTTAAGAAAAATCTTTATAATTCAAAGGAAAAATAAGCATGAAAACTTTTACTGATAACACTGGGCGCGTCTGGACATTGGCTGTAAATGTGGCAGCAATTAAACGTGTCCGAGCGCTTTGCGGAGTTGATCTGACAGCCATCGTCGAGCTGGATAAAGACAATAACCCCGACACAAAACTTCTGGAACAGTTGTCCAGCGATCCGGTTCTGCTCGTTGACGTCCTTTACGCAGTCTGCAAGGCAGAGTGTGACCAAAAGGGCGTGACTGACGAGGATTTCGGAATGGCGATGGCAGGCGATGCCGTCGAACACGCAACTACGGCTTTGTTGGATGAGATCATTGATTTTTTCCCGGCTCCGAAACGGCTCGCCTTCCAGAAAATTCTGTCTGCAACCCGCCGTTTCGAGGAGATTGCCCGGAAGCGTCTGGACGCTCTGATGGCAGACGGGAAGTTCGAAAACAAAATGGTCTCCGCGCTGGAACAGTTGACCGGCTTATCTGGGAAAGCGCAGGAATCTGCGGAATAAACCCAGATCCTTTTACCCTGCGTGAATTGCTGAAAATGGCAGATGGGCGCGGGAAACTGGAATGGGCGCAGACCTCAAACTTGATGGCGATGATCGTCAACGTGATGCGTGATCCGAAAAAGAGCAAAGCAGCCAGCGCATCTGAATTTAATCCATATATGCAGAAAAAATATGCGGGCAAAGCACCGCTATCCATTCTGCGTGACATCTGGTGCAAAGAACGGAAAGGAGGAACCCCGGTATGAGTGGAGCATCTGGAAATGTAAGAGCCGGTCGCGCATTTGTCGAATTGATGCTCGACCAGACCAAATTCGAAAGAGGCCTAAAATCGGCCCAGGCGAAGCTCAGGAACTTTGGTAATTCCATGACGAGCGTGGGAAAGAACCTTGTTACTGTTGCAACGCTGGCAGCTGCTCCTTTGGCATATTCAACAAAGACCTTTGCAGATTTCGACGACGAAATGCGAATGGTAAAAGCGGTTACCGGCGCTACAGAACAACAGTTCAAATCCCTGACTGCTGTTGCCGAAGAACTCGGTCGAACTACAAGTTTTACAGCGAAACAGGTGGCTGAAGGTATGACGGCGCTTGGGCGCATGGGTTTCTCCCCGAAGGAGATTGAAGCTGCGATCCCGGCTGTGCTGAACCTCTCCAGAGCAACGGGAACGGAGCTTTCGGAGGCAGCTGAAATCGCAGCGAATAATATGCGAGTCTTTGGCATTGAATCTTCAAAGATGTCAAACGTGGCGGATATTCTAACTGCGACGGCCAACGGATCAGCCCAGACCCTGACGGATCTTGCCGAAGGTTTGAAAATGGCCGGTCCCCAGGCGGCGGCAGCCGGTGACTCGATCACCAATGTATCTGCTGCTCTGGGTGTTCTGGCGAATATGGGCATTAAAGGCAGCTTGGCCGGTACAGCGCTGCGGAAGGCGTACAGTCAGTTTGCCAACACCAAGATCCAGGCAAAACTCAAAGCTATGGGAATCGCCACTACCGACGCAAACGGAAACCTTCGTTCAATGCCGAAGATCATGACGGAAGTCGCAAAAGCGATGGCCTCCATGCCGACAGCTCAGCGGCTGGGATTTGCGGAGGAGATTTTCGACCTGCGCGGATCATTGGCAGGGCTTCAGCTGGGAGGTAATATTGACCAGTTGGACGAGTTCATTAAGAAGCTCCAGACTGTCAACGGCGTATCCGCGAGGACTGCTCAGGAGATGGACTCCGGGATCGGTGGCGCGTGGCGAATCTTTATGTCAGCTATTGAGGGCTGTCAGATCGCCATCGGCCGAATTATCGGTGAGGCGCTGACTCCGTATATGAACAAACTGTCGGCAGTCATTACAAAAGTGGCAGAATGGATTGCCGCTCATAAAAGCGTGGTAATTACGGCAGCAAAGGTCATTGTTGGATTGCTGGCGGCCGGTGCTGTTTTGATTACCCTGGGACTGGCGTTCAAAGCTGCGGCCTTTGCAGTCGGAACGTTGAGCACTGCGTTCACGATCTTAAAGGTCGCTGTGCTGGCTCCTATTGCCGCTGTAAAGGGGTTAATGGCCATTTTTACGGCTCTTAAAGCGGCGATGATCGGTGTCAAAGTTGTCGCTCTGGCGATGTGGTCTGCGATCTCAAGTCCAGCAGTTCTGGTGGGCGCAGCGCTGGGGGTTCTAATCGCCGTCGTTTGGAAATTGACGGGCGCATGGGATATCTGTGCGGATTCCGTAAAAGGGATGGCGTCCGACTTCAAAACAGCTTTTTCCGGGATCAAAGAGGTCGTTGGGAAAACCTGGGAAATCATCAAGATCGCATTGGGGTCCGGCGACCTTTCCGGGGCTGCAAAGGTCGGTTTGGCTGCTTTGAAAGTCGTTTGGCTTCAAGGTCTCTTTCCTCTGAAAAAAGCCTGGTTCAGTCTGAAAAACTTTCTGGCTGACAGTTGGACCATTATGATTTTTTCCATTCTCAAAGGGGCTGTCCATTTCTGGTATGGAATGATCTATGGATTCAAATACATATGGAAGTCCGTCTTAAAGGTCTGGTATCCGCTGGTCAACTCCCTGGATGACTCCTGGGCGGTGGTTTCGACTTCGATCCTGAAACTCGGAAATAACCTCTGGTATGGCTTGCTGGTCGGCCTGAAATATATAGGGAATGCTATGCAGAAAGCCTGGAACTATATCTGGGATGGTATCGTAACAGCCTTTGAAAAAACAGTCCTGGAAATTCAAAAAGCCTGGATTCGCACGAAGGGACTGTTTGATTCCGAGGAGGAAGTCAACGCTGAAATCGCTGTTGTTGAGCGTGAATATCAACGTCGCCAGGATGCCCGGAGGCAGCAATCGACCAACGCAGAACGTCAATCTCAGCGGGAACTCGACGCTCTCAACGCGGAGTGGACCGCAGCCAATCAAGGTCTGGATGAAGCGATGTCGGCGAAGATCAACCAGAATAAAGCGCGGGCCGATGCAGGCCTGGCGGAAGCAAATGCGCCGATCGACACTTCCAAATGGGACAGCACGATCAAAGGCATTGAAGAAGCGATGGCTGGCGAAATTGCCGAAAACCAGCAGAAATATAACCAGGCTGTGGGGGAAGCCGCTGCCGAGATCAACGCAGCGAAAGCCGAATGGCAAGGCGCGATGGATGAGATCCGGCAACGGGCTGCTGAACAGGCCGCAGCTGTCGAAGCAGAACATGAACGGGCAAACGCAGCCGCAGCCAGAACCGAACAGGCCGCAGCTAATATGCCATCCACAGCAGGCAAATCGGTCGGAGCCTGGAGCGCAAAAGAACTCGACGCTCTTCTGGGCGGTGGTGGATCGGCTCAGGAAAGAACGGCCAGAGCAACAGAAACCCTCGTAGAAAACACCCGTGAAACAAACCGTCAGCTCAAACGCATGAAGTCAGGATCGGCTCCGGCGACTTTGAGTTACAGTTAAAAGGAGAAGATCATTTATGGCAACAAAAGTCACCCAGGCGTGGGACGCGGTGGAGCTGGAGCTTGAACAGGGCTCCGGTACTCACTCCTCCAGCGCTGCGACAGTATATTATATCGTTACCGGGACGGATGTTGACACCGAAGCCTGCACTGCAGCCTATAATGCGGCCCCGGAGGAATACTGTTCGATCCCGAAAAAGTCAGTTGCTATTTCCGAACGACTGACTGATAACACCTGGAAGATTGAAGTCAAATACGGCTCCGAATCAACATCTTCTGGTGGCGACAGCGGCGATGAAGACGACGAACCGACAGTCAGCTTTGACTGTTCGGCAGGTACAAAACACATGACTCAGGCAATTGAACAGACCTGCGTTTACGCGGCCGACGGTCAGACAAAGGATTCCGCCAGCGTAGCGGCGGCTGTTCCGATTGGCTGGAACGGCAAAGATGGCAGCGAAAGCGAAGCGGCCGGTGTTGACGTTTCGATCGGTGAACTCCGCGAAACCTACACAAAAGCCATGAGTAAAAGCAAGGTTATCGGGACCAGCTGGAAACGGAAAGTTGCCGAGCTCGTTGGCAAGGTTAACAGCGGCTCGTTTAAGGGCTGGAACTCTGGTGAAGTCATGTTCCTGGGCTGTTCATATTCAGCCCCGACCAAAGGATCAAAAAAGGTCAACGTCAGCTTCCACTTTGCGATTCGGCTGAACGAAAACAAAGCTACTGTCGCCGGTCATAGTGTTGGATCGAAAAAAGGCTTTGAATATATCTGGGCATTGACCGACGACGAGGTCCGCAATGGAGAACGAGTCCGAAAGGTCAAGAAGATTTACAAGGCTGAAGTCTGCTATACAGACGGATTCGGCAGTCTGGGAATTTGAGGTGGGATATGGCATTTTTCCCTCATGTAAACCGGGGCGATTCCTTCCAGCCCAACTCGGTTCTGGAAAATAATCTCCGCGACCTGGTAAACGCATCCAGCCGAATCGGAAGTCGGGACACTAAAGGCTCTGCAAACAGCAGTCTGCGGGTTCCGGTCTGGAACAGTTCTGACGACACGCTGCCAGCCGGTTCAGCGGTGACTATTGACGCAGCCAGCGAAGAAGAATCCCCGACCGGCGTGCTGCCTTGCATCCCCTTTGACGGAAGTTCTCAGTGCTGGGGGATTCTCCCTACAGAACTTCCGTCAGGCGGTGTTGGGGATTGTATCATCGGTGGGATTTCCCTGGTCCCGGTCAAAACAAAGGCGAGGGTTGGCGACTGTGTTGCGCCGGTCATGACCGGAAAAGGCGTTGTGAAGGAATTTGCAGCGGTCCCTTGCAGCCCGGCTCGTCTGATTTATGGCGATGGTAAAGTCGGCATTATGCAGTTTTCGGAACCGGGGTATCGCGGTTATTTCAAAGCAGTAATCATCTGTACCAAAGGTGGAGTGCCGGATGGTGACGATTCTGACTCCGGCTCCTCAAGTTCCAGCAGCTCGTCAAGTTCCAGTTCTTCATCGAGTTCCAGCAGCTCCAGCGACGGACCGGACTGGCCGGGTGGAAGCGGAATCCTGGGCCTTTCAAATGGCCGTCTGGTTCTTTACCCAACCGGCAGCTGTAAGGACGATTCCTCCGGGAGTGACGACCCGGATGATCCTGATTCTTCCTCCAGCGAGCCGTCTGACAGCAGCTCATCAAGTTCGGATTCAAGCTCCAGCAGCTCCTCATCGAGCAGTTCCAGTTCAAGTGCTGATAGCGATTCTTCCAGCTCAGGAGGCGACATTGACGAAGATGAAGGCATCATGCTGGCGATCGTCGACGGGGCCGATTACGAGGCATCGTCCTGTGGGTTTATCGACATGGGAACCAGACACATTACTGTTTCCAGGTGCTGTTTTAAGGACTGGCAGCAGAAACGGAATATGTATATCTACCTCGAAAGCGGCGGTTTCGGAGTAACCTTCAAGATGGAATCGAGCTATCCAACGCCGACAGACAGCAAATTCCGCAGGCTGATTGCCCGGCTGATTTATAAAAACGGTGCATACTCGGTGATCCAGGAGCAGCATGGTCCGATCATCGAGAATTATCACATGATGTTAGGAGGGCTCAGTGTCATCGGGTAAAGTCTGGTTAAAAAACGGCAAGGTTATCATGCGCGGCGGAGAAGTTTTCCTTTATCCGAAATGCCCATGTGACTGCGAACCGGCAGTGCTTGGGAGCAAGGTCCTCAACGGTTCTTCCGAAAATAAGAAAGATAAATGCTGGGATCTTACTCCTTACCAGGGCAATGAAGTCGGAACACCAGGCTTTTACTGGCGGCTTATCGAGGTGGGCGAAGATGGCAGCTGTTCCGGTGTGAATTACGGCGGAGGCGACATCGACGAATATGGAAAACTGGTGGGGCTGCAGGACGAGTTCTGCTCAAGTTACAGTTACGACGGTTATATGGAACTTCAACAAGGATGTCCGGATGAAGAAGGCAATATCAAGTGGCCTTGTCCGGATGGAGAATAATATGTTCAAATTTGACGAAAACATAAAATCACACATGCCATTCGCTGCTCCCGATCCGCAGAACGGCTTTCAGCCAAGACTGTTTTGTTGCATTATGATTGGCTGCAAGTGGAAGATCCACCAGTTCAAAAATGGCAGCTGGCTCAGGATCAATACCGGTTTACCGGAGGACGCAACAGAGTGTTCTCCCGCAGCCGAGTGTATTGACGGAGTATGGCATCTGACCTTTATCGCTGGAGGGGCCGAAAGGAACAGGCTGTTCCGGCTTTATCACATCTGTGATCTTGACGCAGGGGTTCTGCCGGTGATCCTCTGTCCGGCTGACGCTGGGTTCCTTCAAAAAAATACTCTGGTTCACGCTTCCCGGCATGGGCCTGTGATTATCGAGAAGCCCGGCAAGGTTCTGAAAGTCGCTTTTAATGACGCAGAATATCTTTACCGGGTTGGATTTGACCTTTTTTGCCCGTCAAGGCTTTACATTTCCGGTCAGACTTTTTCAGGAGCGATTTTCTCCCGGATATATCTGACCGGGAAGAACGAGCTGTATTCGTTGGAGGCAGACGGAGTACCGGCATACAAAGCGGCGTTCTGGAAGGAACAATGCTTCTATGCCCAGCGCAGCGGAACCGGCTTTGAGGATCGACGTATTGTTAAGGCAGAGCGAATCCGGCGCATCCGGCTCAATGAAAAAGAACTGGTGTCCGTTGAAATCGAATCTGTCCGGAATCTTTCACAAAATAACGATGAGGAGTTTGAATAATGGCCTGTAACTGTCATGGCAGGAACGGTGTTTCCGTTGGGCGGACTTCGGCCTTCGATCAATGCACGACCTGCGCACGAAAGCACGTCAAAGCGGCCTGGTCGAAATGGCAGGAATTCACCTACGAGGACGACAACCGCGACTATGTTTCAGCTCAGTTGCGCGACGCAGCCGATCACCTGAAATTCAGCCATCGGGAAACAGCGCTCCGGCTTCGGGATCTGGCTGTGGTGATCGAAGAAGTCCGCGACAAAGAGTTCGGGAGCATTGCCCAGGAGCTCGAAGAGCTCAGAATTGAGACGCGCGAGCTTTTTTACAGAGATTATCCGGAAGCTAAGAGACGATTGGGGGATCTCAATGATTGACCTTATAATCCCTCTGGGAGAAGGCAGTAAGAGCAAAAATGACGAACTCCGCATATTCTTACGAAGCCTGGAAAAGTATGGGCGCGGAATCAGGAACGTCATTGTGGCGGCTTCCGATCCTCCCTCCTGGCTGACCGGTGTACGAATTGTCCGGCAGGATGATCCATTAAAGCATAACAAGGACGGAAATATTATCCGGAAAGTCCTGACTGCGATCTCCGACGACGAAATAACATCTGAATTCGCATGGAGTTCTGACGACTGTGTTTTGCTCTCTGAATTTGACTTTGAGAACTTGCCGCCAGTATTCAACGCGAGATGTAAAGCTGATTTTCCGGAGAATGGGAGCATCTGGCAGAGGCGGGTTCGGAGAACTTTTGAGTATTTGGAAGCTCGCGGACTGCACCTCACGCATAATTACGAATCACACACTCCACAGCGTTTCCCGACGCGGAAGCTGATTCGGGCCATGCGGAACGTCGATTATCAGCCTGGTATCGGCTATACGATCAACACCCTGTTTTATGGTCTGCTGGGGATTACCGGCGGTTTCGACCAGGCGATCTTCAAGCGGACCTGTGAAACGGAGGCAGCAGGGAAAGACGCACAGCTCTCTCGAATACTCTGCGGATACAACGACCGAGCCTTCCTCGGAGGATTGCGGAGCAGACTGTTCAAGCTCTTTCCGCAGAAATCAAAGTATGAAAAGGGGTAATAAATGCAAACCTTGACATTTTACGTCACTGCCGACAGTACCCTCGGCGCGGTCCGCGATTACGCAAATGCGAAAAACGCGACTGCTCCAACCCTCACGCGCGGCGTTTCGGCTTGTCTGAAGATGCGCGTGTTCGCAAATGCAGAAAACGCCGATCCATACCCGATGGCGGAGCTCCAGAATATACCTTCCTGGCAGTTTGTTATGGACGACGACTTCGATTCCACCAGCAATTATATTCTGGTCGCAGATCATGACGAAATCTCTGTTCAGAGCATTACGGAGACGATCAATGAGGTGGAATTTACCTTTTCGGAGTTCTCCATTCCGATCCGGAGCACAAACACCGAGGAGTTGAACGCTCTTCTGGGAACTCAGGAAAGCGTGGCGACCCTTAACGGCGAGCTGGTCGGATTCGATGCAGGCGGACACGAAGTATTCGTTCTTCAGGTAAAAGGCTTCACCGTTCGAAACCGAATCAGCTCCACCGGCAACCCAACGGAGATTCAGAGCGAATATCTGACGGAGGCACAGGTGCGGGCACTGTGTGCAGCCGGTCTTGATATGATATTTTCCGAAACTCAGTCGGAACTCAGTCAAGATTGGCACGAAGTTCAGACTGCGCAGGACCGCTTCTTCCGGATGCGTCTGAAAGGTGATTCCAGAATCTGGACTACCGGATCGGCTGGGGATTCCGGCTGGAGCGACTGTTACGGTCTGGTGACCGGTGCGAAGGGTGAGCCCGGAAAGGATGCCGACACCTGGTACACCCATGTGGCTTTCGCAACAGCCGGTGACGGAACCGGGTTCATCACCGATGCCACCGAATGGACCAATAATCATAAATACCTGGCGGTGCTGACCACCGCAAAGCCGGTGGAAAGTCTTGCTGTTTCGGATTTTGCGGGACTTTGGATCAAGTTTATTATCGACTCGGCTGCGAATATCCAGATCGCTGACACCGGAACGTATTTTGCCGGTGAAACCGTTGAAGCGGCCTTGCAGGAACTTGGCAGAATCCTGGTCGGAATGGAAGATGTTTTGAAGGGAATTTAATATGAGCGTTGCAGATGAATTGACAAGGATTGTAACAGCGAAAGCTGACATCAAACGGGCGATCAATGCCAAAGGCGGAACTCTGGTGAATGAAAAGATCACCGAATATGCAGCTGCGATCGACAACCTGCTTCCGCAGGAATTTGGTTTCCGGGTTCGTTTCATTGATTATGACGGAACAATCCTGAAAACCATGTATGTTGCAGACGGCGAAGCGGCTAACCCACCTGAAATCCCTCAACACCAAGGGATGATCTTTCAGGGATGGAACTGCGCTCTTGACGATATTCACGGGCACAGGGACATCGGAGCCATTTATACCACTGAAAGCGGAGCCTGTGAATTTGACGATCCCCACCGGTTTGACGGTCACGTTTTATCCTTATATAGAAAGCGGGACCTTGACGATTGATTGGGGAAACGGCAGTACCGACGAAATCTCCGCAATGGGCAAACAGACGGTCAGCTTCACTTATGCAGACTACGGAACCTATACGATCAAAATGAAGATCTCCGCAGGCGGTTCCTGGTACATTCCGGATTATTTCTGCCAGGGATCAAATGGCAATTATTACCTGATTGCCGCCAGAATTGCAGGGGTTCGGCAGCTGTCGAGCAACGCGTTCCAATATAAGTATGGCCTGCGAACCGTCACGTTTGATCGGTGTCTGAGCAGCGTGGGCGAGCAAATTTTCTATGAGTGCCGGGCGCTTGTGGCAATCGTGTTCCCGGATTCGCTGACCACCATTGGCAGATACTCCATGCAATATTGCTATGGTTTGTCGCGGGTCGTGTTCCCGGATTCGATCACGATTATACCAGAATATGTCTGTTATAATTGTCATACGCTCGACGGCGTAACGATTCCTGAGGGAGTGACTGAAATTCACCCATGCGCATTTCAGGGCTGTTATTCGATCAATTATGTTCACTTCCCCAGCACGTTAAAGACCATTCGCAGCTATGCATTCTGTTCGAATTATGCACTGCGGGAGATTCGGCTGCCGGAAGACCTGGAATGGCTGGAAGATCGAGTATTTCAGGACTGTTATACTGTGGAAAAAGTCAATTTGCCCGAAAGTCTGACACGGGTAAACGGCTATATTTTTCAACATTGCCGAAACCTGCGCCACATAAATATTCCGAGCAGCTGGACCAGTATTCCAAACGGACTCTGCTATTGCTGTTACAGTTTGGAATCCATCGAGATTCCGGAAAACATCACCTATATCGGCGACGAAGCCTTCTACGAATGTTACCGGCTGACCGAAGTAAAATTTCATGCGGATATTGCAACGATCCGGTCTGGTTCGTTCCGTTATTGCAGAGCGATGCGGGATTATTACTGCTGCAGGACCGCTCCGCCGACTTTGACCAGTTCAAACGTCTTTAACGATATTCCCGGCTCCTGCGTGATCTGGGTCCCGAAAAGCACCGACCGAACTGTTCTGACCGCATACAAAACCGCTTCCAACTGGAGCAACTACGCAAACCATATGAAAGAAATGGAGGAATAAATGGCGATCAAAAAAGAATTTTGTTTTGAGCTGGCAAACGGGACCAAACTTTACCGGACGTTCAGCGACGCAGGAAAACAGATCCTGCAGAATGAAACCGGCGTGATCTTTGAAGACGCAGTTGACGTCGAAGGCGCGATTTTCTCTTATTCCGAAACCGAAACAAACGTCCCGGGAGGGAATGATGAGCAAGGTTAATTTCTGCAAGTTGACTGCGGCTCAATATGCCTCCCTGGAAAGTAAGGATGCGGACACCATTTATTTTTTGACCGACAGCAAGGTCGTGATTCTCGGCACAAATAAATTCATCCATGAAAACAAAGCCGACAAATTTCTGGTTCAACGCGTATTTGCGCATGACGTTTATGGGACTGTGGCTTATCTGGATGCGAACAACACAATGGATTTGTCCGGTTACTTTGCAGAGGGAATCACGCAGTTTGATCTGTGGCTTGTTTCAGCAACGCCGGAGATTACCGGCAATATCGTGCTGACAATAGGATCTGAAACGTTCACTGTTCCGGTTTCGGGGAGCGTCGCAAAGGTCACGATAAATCCGGAAGAATCTCCCCATGGAATCGTTTCTATCGGGCGGGATACTGCCAGTGAAGCCGATACTCTCAACGACGGAACCGACGCGATCACTGCGCTGGTAGTGGATTGGAGGTGCAGGTAATGCCGGTTTCAGATCGCATACGGGCGAGAATCCGGGCCAGAGACTGTTTCTTTGCGATTCTGCCGGACAAAGGCTTTTCTGTTTTAAGCCCAATGAACGACAAGGTTTTTCCGGTCCCCGGCAGCAGCAATACCGGGAACAAGGACATTGACGACGGTCTCGCCACGCTCAATTATAACAGTCTCGCAACAGGAGATGCCTTTGATTTTATCAGCGGAAGGTATGGCGCCCGGTTTTATGCCAATGCAAATCTGAGTGGGCAAACGCCCCATCACACGGTGATATTTCGGGCATTTGTGACGGACTTAACTTCTGTAAACGAATATCCGTATTGTTACCGGGTCGGGTTCTTTTTTTCCGGAGGGACGCCTTACCTGGATCATGCAAATCTCACGTGTTCCATAGAAATCGACGGGCAGCATCGTTTTTACGGAATCAAATCATGGGCTTGTTTCCAGGGAGCAGACGAGTTTGCTTCCGGAAATTCTGCTGCGCGCAGTGCTGGTTCCCTGAGCAAAGAATATGACAGAGCAGAAATGTCGGGCCGCTGGCTTACCGTCGCCGCCACAGTGGACAACGAAACAAAAACACACCAGCTTTTTCTGAACGGCGAAAAAGTCGCCTCAACTAAGCGAAGCACCTGGACCGAAGATAGAAACATGTTTTCCAAGCGGGGTGACAGCAGCGCCTGCTGGCTGGGGCACTCTTATGCAATGGCAGAACAAACCTTGTTATACTCAAAAGTGGCCTGGGCAGCCTGCTTTAGTTCAGTTCTGTCACCAGAAGAAATCAAATATTTATCGGAGGAATAATGCCTTACATCAAATGGAATGAAAGCCGGACCGTTTACACAGTTTGGCAAGGACCGAGCCTCGGTGTCGCAGCAATGACGGCCAAAGGCTATGAACGGGTGGATGTTCTCCCGGATATAACGCCGGAAGAAGTACCGCTGGAAGATCTGACCTTCAGTAAATACAAGGTCGTACAGAAACTCATGGACTTGGGAATGTGGGAAAGTATCAAAGCGAAATTGACTGATACCCAGAAAGACTTTCTTTATCTGGCACAGGATTTCCGGATCGAAGACCCCAACTTTTACGCCATATATGCCCAGCTCCAGCCGAGCATCCAAAACATAGATGTGCTTCTGCGGGAATGCACATTGGAGTGAAAAATGAAAGCAAGGTATGTTCAAAGAGGGGACGCTGTGGATTTTATACCGAGCGTCGATCTCGAAGCAGGAGAAATTGTCCGGCTGGGTAATCTTATTGGCGTTACCAAAATTCCAGTCAAAGCAAGAACTCGCGGGACTCTGGCGCTTGCCGGGATCTTCGATGTTCTCAAACCGGCCGGAATGACATTCACTGCCGGATCGAGCGTCCATTGGAACTCTTCGCTGGGCGCGGCAAACAAAAACGGTGTTTTGATCGGGATTGCCGTTCAGTATGCGGCTGCCAAATCCGAGATAGTCCAGGTGCTCCTCAATTATTCAACTCAAAATCAAAACGGAAGTTCGTCAGGAGTGGAAGCTGAGTGGCTTCCACTCTGAATTATTAACGCCATGACAAGGAGAAAAAATTATGGCAAAAGTTCTTTTTTACGCAACAACGAGACAACTTTTCAATGCTCACGCCATCAAGGATGAAAATGCACTTTATTTCCTCACTGATACGGGGGAAATCTACAAGGGTTCAACGCGGTTCAGCGTCCCTGTAAAGCAGGTCTCCGATTTCCCGGCAACGGGGGAAAGCGGCGTGATTTATGTCAGCGCTGCCGGTGAAGCAAAAATCTGGGCAGGAACCAGCTATATCGCGCTGGGCGGCAACATGGTCGACAACTTTGTGTCGGCTGCTGTCAGACATGAAGTTACTGCGGAAGAAGCGGGAACCGGCATCTATACTGGTATGACCGCTGGCGACCTCGGTATTCTTTTTACACTGAACGCCGGGGATCAGCTTTTTGTCCGCCTGACCGACCTCGTTGACACTTATACGGCCGACAATACCGCCGCAAAAGGTGTTGCTGTAACGGTCGATGGTTACAAAATCTCTGCGGAGGTCAATGTCTCAGCAGAGGCGGACAATCAGCTTGTTCTCAAAGAAGACGGGGTTTATTCTGCTCCGTTGGAATGGCAGATCATTGGGCAAGATGAAGGAGGAAATTGATGAACCGCTTGAAGGAACTGAAGCAGCTGCGCAATCTGGCGGAGTCGCTGCAGCTCGAGAACTGTCAGATCCTCCGAAAATACAACATGCAGGAACTCTGTTCCATTTATAACGGGATCGGACCGGACGCGTTTCCGAGTTGGCTCCGCGACGCGATTTCCGCCTTGCATCCAACCCTGGCCGTTGTTGCTCTGATTCACGACGTCGAATGGCATGAAAGCGACCAGAGTCAGGAGAAATTTGACGAATCCAATGCCCGGTTCAAACAGAATGGTTATATCGCAGCGAAAGCGGAGTACACCTGGTATGATCCCCGGCGTTACATCGTGATGAACCAGGCCCGGCGCTTCGGGAATATCTGTCAGAAGTTCGGCTGGAAGGCATGGACCAGTCCATGCGAATGTGCCGTTTGTGAAAAGAAACGCGGAATGGAGAAGAAAGAACATGCGTAATATCACTCTTATCGTGGCGGCTTTTGCGGTCGTCGTGATCCTCACCGGCTGTGGCCATAACGCGATCCAATATGGCGATGGTGTTGGCTTTGATGTGGGGATCAATCCGGAGAACTGCATGCTCGCCATGAACCTTCGCTACGGAAAAATTCTCAGTGCGGTCACCAGGGACAATGTTGAATTGGAATTGACCGGCCAGGCGGTTGCGGACGGAACTGCTGGAACCGAAAAGCAGACCGGCGTAAACACCGATGGAACCTTGAAGGTGAAGATTGGACGTCAGATCAATGGCGCTGCTGTCGATTTGATCGAGTCCGGAGCCGATCCAAACAAGGTCCTGGAAGCGCTGAAAGATCCAACTCTCAGCAAGTAATTCTCCTGTGGCCCAGTAATTGTGCTTCTGCCTTTTGCCGGGCCAAATTTGCAAATATCAGATATACCACACAGGCAATAGGAGTACGTTTTCACGCAACATGCCAGGTTGAGGGCAGTTACAAATGACTGCTCCCATTCCGCGTTTCTTGTTTTCCAGTTTATCCAACACCTGAAATGCCGAGGTTTCCGTTGCAGAAACATTGGAGTTCTGTTTGATCTCTATGGGGTAGCACACGCCGTTTTCCTCTATGATAAGGTCAATCTCACCCTCCGCCATGACGACTTCTCCATTAACCTTTGTTTTTATTTTATCATTTCCACGATAATATGAAACAAAGTGACGATAATCCAAACCATTGTTGGCAAAAGATTTCAAAATCTCTGAAATAACAAATGTTTCGAATATGTGACCACTCATTGCTCCGTAAGCCAACGTTTCAGCAGAAAGCCAACGAGTCAGATAACAGGCAAGACCGGTATCCCGGAAATAAAGTTTCGGTGTCTTTATGGCTCGTTTCAATGCACTGTTTGCATGAGGTTCAAGCAAATAGATTATGCCTGATGCTTCCAAAATCGAAATCCAGTTTTTGATTGTTACAGCATCTTTCCCGACTTCATTTGCAATGTTGGAATAGTTCAATACTTCACCGGTTCTGGCTGCTGTTGCAATAACAAATCTTTTGAAACTGTCAAGATCCTGTACTGCGGAAAGTTCACGGACATCACGCTCAATATACGTTTTAATATAATCTGCGTAATAAGTTCCCCAATCCATGTCAGGATTTTGAAGTTCCGGATAGGAACCGCGATGTATGATCTCCCAGATATTTTCTGGAGACTTTGCTGTTTTTTGTCTTTCTTGGACATACTCCATTGTCGGCAAAAAGCGCTGGCAGAAAGAATCATTCTGGATTTCTCTCAATGAAAGTCCATTTAATTCGACAATAGAAATGCGTCCAGAAAGAGTTTCGGAAACATTTTTCATCAATTTGAACTGCTGCGATCCGGAAAGGCAGAACAAACCTCTTTCATCTGCTTCGTCACACTTTATCTTTATGTAACGGAATAATTCCGGAGCGTGCTGGACTTCATCTATGATTACAGGTGGAGGATTCAGCATCATAAACATAGAACCATTTTCCTTTGCCTGCTGTTCCAGAAAAGGATCATCCAGAGAAATATATTTATATGCCGGAAGTAATTTTTTCAAAAGTGTTGACTTCCCAACTTGACGCGATCCGGTAATCAAAACGCACTTGTAATTGCGGATCGACTGAAGCAGTTTTTTGCTCAATGCACGCTCTATATATTTCATAATCACCTCGTTGTAAAATTCTGAATCAAATTCAGTATATTACATAATATACGCTGGCAAAGAAAAAAATCAACCTGTTGTCGATGAAAATTTTTCAATGATCCTAAATGGAGCATGGATGTAATAAAAAAGCAAGTCGAAAACTACATAAAATGTTGATAATAAGCAACTTTAATTTTCGTAATTATTTGCATTTCGACTGGCTTTAATGCACTTCCATGGTATGTTATGTCACAGAAAAATAAAGCGATATAAAACAAACGACATCAAGGAGATACAAAAAATGAGCAAGTGCATTAACAAGCGAATCTACACGGACATCGAAAGCTACCTGGTCACCGAGATTAACGAAGCCAAAGGAACCGCGATGGCAATCGAAGTTGAGAAACGAATCAAACCGAAAATGATTCCCGGCGGCTTCGCAGCCCATTGCCCGAATCTGGATCAGGAGTTCGACGCGGCTCAGCCAGTGGTCAAGGATGGAGCAACGGCATTCCCGATTACCCGCAACAAGGACGGCATCTGGGGATTCAGAACCGAGGTGATCGCTCTGGCGCTTCCGGTGGCGGGCTGCAAAGCCGAGTGGATCGAAAGCAAGCGCAACGCCCCGGACGCATTGATCGAAGGCGATTACATCTACTTTTTCGAGATGACCAAAGGCGGGAAGCGGAAAACCACCTTCAAGAAGCTCGGCACCTTGAGCGACACCTGCGGATATTTCTACGACTACAACTTCTGATATAAGCGCGAGGGCGGGGCGATCCCCCGCTTTATAATATACAGGATCGAAATGCAAGTAATTATTGGGAAGGGAAAATGAGTATGCGAGACAGATTTTCTGAAGTTCAGAATTGCGACCGGTGCGGAAAACCGCTGAACGGCTACCGGATTCAGGGCATGTACAACGAGGATGTCCTGTGTATGGACTGCAAGGACAAAGAAACCCTGCGGAAGGACTACCGGCAGGCCATCGAAGCCGACTGCGCGGAGATCCGGCGCGGAAACTACAACTTCGCTGGGATCGGTCTGAAAAAGCGGTAATTGCCCAAGGCAGCTCCAGTTCTGCAGAAAAGCAAGTTAAAAATTGCATAAATTATTGATAATTAACGACTTTAATTTTAATAATTCTTGCAGTTTCGGCACGCTAATTCGTGTTTCCATGGTATGGTATGGTATGTTTCAGAAAAATCAAAGAACGATAACATAAACAAAATCAAGGAGATACAAAAATGCAGAACACAATCGAAATCATGAAAAGCCTGACCTTTGGAACCGAGCTGGAATATACCGGAATCAAACGCGAAGTCGCAGCAAAAGAGATTCAGGGCGTGATCGGCGGCAGAGTCCGGTTCGCCGGCGGAGCCTACGACGCCTGGGAAGTTACCGCGCCGGACGGCCGGGTTTGGGAAGCGATCCGCGATGGTTCCCTGGAAGATGGCGGCTGCGAAGTGGCAACCCCGATTCTCAGCTGGGAAGATATGGAAACCCTGCAGAAAGTGGTCAGAGCCTTGCGCAAGGCCGGAGCAAAAGCCACCAGCGATACCAGCCAGCACATCCACATCGGAGCGCAGAGCTTCAATCCCGTCCAGATCGCCAACTTCGCCAAGATCTTTTACAAGCAGGAAGAATTGATTCTCAAATCCCTGGGAACCTGGGAACACCGGCTGGGTCACTACGCAAAGCGCACCGATCGCGGCTTCATCGAACGCCTGAGTGCCACCCGCCAGATCACCAACGAAAGCCTAAATAAAGCCTGGTTCGGAGAGCTGAATATGCACCCGGCACACTACGAAAAACACCGCTATTATGATCTGAACCTGAACAACATCTGGAGAACCGGCACGATCGAGGTACGGGCCGCCAACGGCAGCACTCATGCCGGGGAGATCAAAGCAAACCTCATCCTTTGCCTAGCGATCGCGGCGAAGGCCCTGACCGCGAAAAGCGCCTCCAGCAGGAATCGTCGGGAATACGACACCCGGAGCGCGAAATACGATATGCGGGTTTTCCTGGTCTGCGGCCTGGGGCTGAACGGCGACGAGTTCAAGAACACCCGCCAGCACCTTCTGAAACGGCTCCCAGGCTGCGCAGCCTGGAAGAACGCGGAACAGGTCGCATAAGATCAAAGAAGCGAACAACGGGGCCGCGAGGCCCCATAAAATCCAAGACAAACGAAAGGAACATAACACCATGAAAATCAGAATGAACGAAATGACTCCCGAAGGAAAAATCCTGAATCGCGGCGAGGTCGTGATCGGCGAAACAGCGCTGGAAATCGTCCAGGGAATGATGCGCGACAATCCTTATATGAACGATCAAACAGAAACGGCCTACATGGGGCTCACGTTGTCCAGACTTGGGGAAGTTGATCACACGCTCCCGGACGATCCTTTCGCGGCGGCAGAGGCCTTTCTGCGCGTTTTACGGGATCGCGGACTGACCTCCGAAGTCGAGGACGATCTCCTGGCCCCGATCACCAACGTCAAGGTACGCCTGGTCGGGGAAGATGGGAACGCGTTTGCCATATTGGGGCGCTGCCGGGCCGCTATGCGCAAAGCCGGTTATCCCCAGGCGTTTATCGACACGTTTGTCACCGAAGCCACAGCGGGCAACTACGACGATCTCTTGGCAACGGTGATGAGATACGTGGTGGTGGCGTAAGTTTCAAAGTGCAATTCCAAAGTGCCAAATTTGCACTTTAGAAAATAAATAACTTTTTCAGCCGATCCGGGCATTGAGTTCGGGTCGGCTTTTTTTGTGCTCAAATTAAAGAAAAGCGTAATTTTGCGTAGAATAGCGATTGTAAATTTTGAAATATGTGCTATATTCTGCTATGTAGGATTTTTATGCTTAAACCAGTAACTGAAAGAGGTTTAATTATGGAAGATCGGTGGTTTTCCATGAAAGAAATTTGCGAATACTTGGGAGTAAGTCACGATACTATATCCCGTTGGATTGCAAAGGACATGCCTGCATTAAAAATGGGAGGCATTTGGCGTTTTAAACGAGACCAAGTTGATAAATGGCTCGAAGAAGGTGGACCGAAAAAAAAGCAAAAAAACTGCAAGACAAATAACAGAGTGGACGCAAAATGTCCACCTGCATGTAATATATTATAGCAACAACTCAAGGAAATAATGACATGCTGAAACTTGAAGATATAAAAATTGGAGCAGAAATAGCGGGGCTCATTCCCAATGAGCTCGCTAAAGTTGTTGCTGTCAATCCGGTGGGCGATAATGCAATAACAGTTATTTATAAAACCCATTCCGGAGAAATCAAAGAACAATTGCTTTTCCGCGATAGCGAGCCGAATCTGACTCTGGCACAATCCGGGCTGGCCTGGTCCTTTGATTCACCAAGCGCAGATTTTAAACTGGCACTGGAAGCCATGCGAATTCAAATGGGATTTTTATTCGATCCCATGATGGCAATTCACTCATCCAATGTAGAGCCACTCCCGCACCAGATTTCTGCAGTCTATGAGTCCATGTTGCCGAAGCAGCCGCTTCGTTTTGTTTTGGCAGACGATCCCGGTGCAGGCAAAACTATCATGGCAGGTCTTTTGATAAAAGAGCTTTTAATGCGGGCAGATGCTCAGAGAGTTTTGATTGTCGCTCCTGGTTCTCTTACAGAACAGTGGCAGGACGAAATGCGTGATAAATTTACCATTGACTTCAAACTTTTCAGTCGTGAACAGCAGGAGCTTTCTCCTTCAGGGAACTATTTTGACGACGAAAATTTACTTATTGCCCGAATTGACCAGTTGGCACGTGCAGAGGATCTCCAGCAAAAACTCAGAGCCACTCGCTGGGATTTGATTATTGTCGACGAAGCTCACAAATTATCTGCTCACCGTTTTGGAAATAAAGTCAATAAAACCCAGCGTTATCTCTTGGGTGAATTGCTGGGCAGCATAACGCGCCATTTCCTGTTGATGACAGCGACCCCGCATAATGGTAAAGATGACGATTTCCGGATCTGGCTTTCGCTTCTGGATTCTGACCGTTTTTATGGCGACAGCCGGGATGATACAAAACTTGAAGTATCTGACATTATGCGCAGAATGGTCAAGGAAGAGCTGTTAAAATTCGACGGGACACGTTTGTTTCCGGAACGTCGTGCTTATACCATAAACTACAAGCTCTCCGATATGGAGGCTGCGCTTTATCAGCAGGTGACGCAATACGTTGTGGAGGAAATGAACAGGGCCGATGCGCTGGTTGATGGAAAACGTAAAGGAATGGTTGGATTTGCTCTGACAATGCTTCAACGCCGTTTGGCCTCCAGCCCGGAAGCAATTTATCAGTCACTTCGACGCAGAAAAGAGCGTCTGAAAAAAGAACTCAAAGAAATGAAGATCGCGGCTCACGGCCAAGCTGTTATAGAGGGCGAATCAGAGCTGAATAATGGTGTGTTGTATACGGCGAGAACCATTGATTTGCCGGAAAATCCAGATGACATGGAAGATGATCTGAGTCCGGAAGAATATGAAAAGATCGTCGATACAGTCATGGATAAATCCACAGCTGCAGAAACTGTCGAAGAACTGAAAAAAGAAATTGACAGTTTGGAAGCTCTGGTGCTTCAGGCCGAGGCAGTTGCACTTTCCGGTCATGACTGCAAATGGGAAAAACTCTCAGAAGTCTTGCAGGATCAGCCAGAAATGCACGACAAAACTGGAGCCAGACGAAAACTGATTATCTTTACTGAGCACAGAGATACACTGAATTATTTGCAGAGCAGAATCTCTGGCTTGCTGGGAAATTCCGATGCAGTCCGGGTCATTCATGGTAGCACAAATAGAGACACCAGAAAGCAGATCCAGGAAGATTTCTGTAACGATCCCGACGTTCTGATCCTGATTGCAACAGATGCTGCTGGCGAAGGTGTGAACTTGCAGAAAGCCAATTTGATGGTGAACTACGACCTCCCGTGGAATCCGAATCGCCTGGAACAGCGTTTTGGCCGAATCCATCGTATTGGTCAGACAGAGGTTTGTCATCTGTGGAATATGGTTGCAAATGAGACCCGCGAAGGAGAGGTTTTCCAGACTCTGTTCAAAAAGCTGGAAGCTGAACGCCAATCCCTAGGGGGACGTGTTTTCGATATTCTGGGTGATGCGTTTGAAAATATTTCTCTGAAAGATCTGCTGCTTGAGGCGATCCGTTATGGTCAATCTCCGGAAGCAAAAGCAAAGATGACTCAGAAAGTTGTGGAAGCGCTGGATACAGACCACTTGAAAGAAATTATCCGTCGCAATACGCTGGTCGAACAGACCATGACTCCGGAAATGCTTTATGCAATCAAAGAGGAAATGGACAAGGCAGAAGCGAGAAAACTCCAACCCTGTTTTGTGAGAGCGTTTTTCAAAGCTGCGTTTGAGTATGTTGGCGGGCAGATCCGCACACGCGAAATGGGCCGGTTTGAAATTCCAAACGTGCCACAGTGCATACGTGAGAACGATCGTGTCGTTGCTCAGAGCAGAACTGCGATCGCTAAAAAATATGCAAGAATCTGCTTCGAAAAACAGCAAATGCGACCGAATAATAGTGTTCAGGCAGCGACATTCGTGCATCCGGGACATCCGCTTATGCACTCGCTCACCGACTACATCCTTCTGCAGAAACGCACTTTGCTGAAGCCGGGAACTGTCATGGTTGATACGGTCGATGATGGAATCACTCCGTCGCTACTATTTATGATAGATCATGGAGTACGTGAAAGCGAAGGCGACAAACTTGTATCCAGACGACTGCAATTCGTGCGCATGCTGCCTGACGGAACTGCACAAAATGCAGGCTGGGCTCCGCATCTTGACTTGACCGATCCAACTCCGGAAGCATTGGTCCTCGCGGATGCTATCAAAAAACAGTCTTGGATAGATCAGGACCTGGATAGCAAAGCTATTCAGTATGCCACTGCAAATATGGCGCAGGAGCATTTTATAGAGGTCAGCACAAGAAGAATTCAGCAAGTCGATAAAATTGAGAAAGCTGTCAAAAGCCGTTTGATTGCCGGGATCAATTACTGGACCGGTCGCATGCTCCAGTTGCAGGCAGAGGTTCAGGCTGGCAAACAGCCGCGAGTTCAGCCTTTTAATGCGAAACAGACTGTTGATGATCTAACGGAGCGTTTGCGTAAGCGTGAGGCTGAATTGGCAAGACTGCGTAATGTCGTTTCTAATACACCGAACATCATCGGTGGAATTCTGGTGATCCCGCAGGGATTGATTAACAAGGCATCCGGAGTCGGCACATTCTCTGCCGATCCGCAGGCCCGCAGCCGGGTTGAACGCATGGCAATGGAAGCTGTGATGGAAAACGAACGGAAATTTGGTCATGAGGTGAAGGATGTATCTGCTGAAAAATGCGGATGGGATGTTACAGCGACGATCCCGCATACAGAGCCGACCAAACCTATGAAAAACGCCCGGCACATCGAAGTAAAAGGACGCGTCAAAGGTGCGCCGACGATTACGCTGACCCGTAACGAAATCTGCTATGCAGTCAATCAGAAGGATAAATTTATTTTGGCGATCGTTCTTGTGGACGGAGATAAAACGGAAGGGCCTTATTATATTCGCAATATCTTTGAAAAAGAGCTGGAATTTGGCCAGGTCAGTGCAAATTATGATATAAACGATCTGCTCTCCAGGGCCGTAAAACCGGAGGAAACTCTATGAATTTGATGGATCGTTATATAAATTATTATAAGCCTCTTTTGAGAACGTATTGCACAAAATTGATCGAGCAGATGCCTGCAGATGAATTTCATGGCATCCCGCATCCATTTATCCCTGCATGGGGAACGCGTTATGAGCAAGCGATCGTAAAAATGACGATCATCGGTCTGGAGACAAGAGGCTGGAACCCGACTCTTCCTGAATATATACAGCATGTCCAGAATGAGCAGTGGGAATCATCTTTTGATATTTCCGAATTTCAAAACTTGGATTATGTTGACTGGACCGGAGGCAAAGGAACCAGATATACCTTCTGGGGATTTGTCATGTATTTCCTGGCAGCTCTTTATGGCGTTAAGAATTGGGAAATTCTCAAACGACGTGAGCACGCAAATATCCTGAACAGTTTTCTCTGGGGAAATGCGACAGCAATCGAGCGCTGGGAGTCAGATGGAATTCCGGAAGGGACTAATCCCCAAGCGCACCAGATCGCCAGAAATGCTGCTTATGAATTAAATGATTTCAAACATCTTCAGACGATTTTTGCTCCGGATGTTTCAATCATCATGTGTGGAAAAGGACCATGCCATCAGTTCCTGCGCAACATAGACAAAGAGCTTCTGTGGGAACGGGATAATGTATGCCTCTGGAAAACAGGAAAATCCTTTATTTTCAGCATGCCTCATCCCAACAATATGAAATTTAATAATGGCGCAGATTCTTATGCCAAGACAATTCGTGAGGGATTGATAGAGCATGGTTTATTCCAGCCTATGCCGGAGTTTATTGACTGCGACAAGGAGGCTGAGCAGCTATTAGATACATTCTTTTCGAAGTGCAAATCCCAGGCGCGAAACACAAAGGAAGCTGTCGCTTTTATAGCCACCGAGTTGCGCAAACATGAAGCGACTATGACTGTCCGGATGCTGTGCAATATTCTGAATAAACTTGGCTATCGGACAACGTATGGTTCAGAATATGTGGCCGGGAGAGGATCATATAAAATGGTCGCAGGCGCATGGAATTATTATCAGAATTATTTGAAACAGCCAGACATTGCTGAATCTATTGCTCTGGCGTTTACCAAACCCAACGGCGACTACGCATATTGGGATTACTGAAAGGAGTAAATTTATGTCAGGAATCAAATCTCCGAAAAAACTGATTGAAGTGGCATTGCCGTTGGATGATATTAACGCTGAAGCAGCACGCGAGAAGTCCATTCGACATGGACATCCTTCCACTTTGCATTTGTGGTGGGCGCGACGTCCGCTGGCTGCTGCTCGCGCTGTTCTTTTTGCCCAGATGGTCAATGATCCGGGTGGTGAACGTGGCTACATGGCTGGTCTTACCAAGCAGCAGGCAGCAGCGAAACGTGAGCTGCTTTTTGATATTATCCGTGATCTGGTGAAGTGGGAAAATATCAATAATGAGGAAGTGTTGGAGCGTGCCCGGATTGCTATCAAGCAGAGCTGGCGCGAAACCTGCGCGATGAATAAAGGTAAACCTGGTTTTGATCCGGACGTTCTGCCCGCTTTCCACGATCCCTTTGCCGGTGGCGGAGCAATTCCTCTGGAAGCTCAGCGATTGGGTTTGGAGAGTTATGCCAGCGACCTGAATCCGGTTGCTGTTATGATAAATAAAGCAATGATCGAAATTCCTCCCCGTTTTGCCAATTCCAAACCGGTGGGACCGATTCCAACAGGCGAAGACCATGATTCACTTTTTAGGAAAGAGTGGAAAGGTGCAGAAGGATTAGCAGAAGATGTCCGTCGTTATGGTCTCTGGATGCGTGAAGAAGCAAAGAAGCGGATCGGGCATCTTTATCCGGCTTTGGAAATTACTGCAGAGATGGCACTGGATCGTCCTGACTTGAAACAGTATGTAGGCAAAAAGCTCAAAGTTATTGCCTGGCTTTGGGCAAGGACGGTAAAATCTCCGAATCCTCAGTTCAGTCATGTGGATGTTCCTCTTGTGTCCAGTTTCGTTCTTTCTAAGAAAAAAGGTAAAGAGGCATATGTCCAGCCAATAATAGAAGGCAACACATATCGTTTTGAGGTAAAAATCGGAAAACCTCCGAAAGAAGCTGAAAACGGAACAAAATTGGCACGAGGTGCTAAATTTAAATGCATTATGACAGACACTCCTATGGATGGAGACTATGTGAAGGAAGAATGCTCAAAAAAGAATTGTCCTGCCCGACTTATGGCTATTGTAGCAGAAGGGGAGCACGGAAGGGTTTATTTATCTCCACAACCGCAGCACGAAAATGTTGCAGGCACCTGCGTTCCTACATATGCACCATCAACGCCATTATCGGAAGACAAAAGAGCATTTTGGACTCCCGCATACGGATTAAAAAATTACGGTGATCTTTTTACGAACCGGCAACTTGTTGCGCTTAATACTTTTTCCGAGTTGGTTCAAGAAGCGCGAACCAAAGCAATCGCCGATGCGAAAGCTGCAAGAATGCCGGATGATGGTACGGGTATTGCTACCGGAGGAACAGGCGCAGCTGCCTACGGCGATGCGTTGGCAGTGTATCTGACATTCGCTGTTGATAAATGCACCGATTATTGGTCATCTATCTGTACATGGCATAATTCGAAAGAACTTATTAGAAACACGTTCGGACGCCAGGCCATCCCTATGTCATGGGATTTTGTAGAATGCAATCCATTATGTACTTCAACCGGAAACTGGATGGCGATGGTTGATTGGATATGGAAAGCAATTCAAAAATTACCTGAAGGAGAAATGGGGAAAGTCTTTCAATTAGATGCCCAAACTCAAACTGTTTCCCAAAATAAAGTTATTTCAACTGACCCACCTTACTACGATAACATCGGTTATGCAGATCTATCTGATTTCTTCTATGTCTGGATGCGGCGAGGATTACGCAATATTTTCCCAGATTTTTTTGCAACGATGGCTGTTCCAAAAGCTGAAGAATTGGTAGCAACTCCGTACCGTCATGGCAGTAAAGAAAAAGCTGAAGAGTTCTTCCTGGATGGCATGACATCTGCGATGCATCATTTAGCAGAGCAAGCTCATCCAGGATTTCCGGTTACTATTTATTATGCATTCAAATCATCTGACACAGATGATTCTGGAACCAGTAATACCGGATGGGAAACATTCTTGGCTGCTGTGTTAGAGGCGGGCTTTTCCATTACAGGTACTTGGCCAATGCGTACAGAATTAGGGAATCGCATGATTAGTTCCGGAACCAATGCTTTGGCGTCAAGCATTGTCTTGGTATGTCGCAAGCGGGATGAAGATGCGGAGGAAATTGGACGGCGTGAGTTTTTGTCTGAACTTCGGGAAACAATGCCTAATGCTCTGCGGGATATGATGGGACAAGATGGCTTATCATCCCCTATTGCTCCTGTAGATTTAGCACAGGCTGCCATCGGTCCTGGGATGGAGATTTTTTCCAAGTACAAAGCTGTTCTCAATTCTGATGGAACGCCTATGACGGTTCACGAAGCAATGATCGAAATTAACCGTCAAATTACTGACTATCTTAATCCCGATGGCTCCGGTTTTGATCCGGCGACTCTTTTCTGCAATGATTGGTTCCAGCAGTATGGTTGGAATGAAGGACCTTTCGGAGTAGCAGATACTCTTGCCAGAGCAAAAGGAACAAATGTCGCCAGCATTAAAAATTCAGGAGCGATCACTGCTGAAGGTGGTATCGTGCAGATTATGAATTGGAAAGATTATCCTGCAGATTATGATCCGGCCTCAGACAAAAATCGCTCGACTTGGGAAGCTTGTCATCACATGATCCGCGTCCTGAATCAGCAGGGAGAAGAGGCTGCCGGTGCATTGTTGGCAAAAATGTCAGAAAATGGAGAAAATATCCGTCAGCTGGCATATTTCCTCTACACACTTTGCGAACGTAAAGGTAATGCAGAGGATGCCAGATATTATAACGAATTGATGACCAGCTGGCACGCTATTGTCACAGCCAGTATGGAATACATGAAAGAACGCCCGCAGCAGGAGCAGTTCGAACTTTTTTGAGCAAAACTAATATAAAACGTAGGAGAAACGTATGATTACAAAACTTGAAACGAAAAATTTTACAGTTTTACGGGATACCCAAATAACATTTTCACAAGATTTGAATGTTATCATTGGTGAAAATGGATCGGGGAAAACACATATTTTAAAATTACTCTATTCTATTTTGTCTTGTTTTGTTTCAATAAAAACAGAAAATATATCAAAACAACTTTTGCAACAACGCATCGCAGACAAACTGATTGGAGTTTTTCGTCCGGATCAATTGGGGCGTTTGACAACACGTAAGCAAGGACGTGAACGAGCAGAAGTAAAAATTTATCACAAAAACAGTAATCATAACTGTGAATTCAGTTTTGCGACTAACAGCAAAACTGAAGTAAATGTCATAAAAATGCCAACGAATACGAATCTTTCAGCTCCTGTATTTTTTCCTGCGAAAGAGATTCTTACCCTTTATCCTAAGTTTGTCTCTATGTATGAAACCTTTTATCTTCAATATGATGAAACTTATAAAGAAACAATGACACTTTTAGGGCGAGCATATTTGAAGGGCCCCCATGAAAATAAAGCAAAAGAACTCATCAACTCTTTGGAAGAAGCTATTGGAGGACATATATTTCTTGATAAGAAAGGGGATTGTTTCTATTTTTTAATGAATGGCGAAAAAGGTTCTGGCGCAGAAATGGAAATCAATCTTGTCGCTGAAGGCTGGAGGAAACTTGGAATGCTTACCCAAGTGGTACTGAATGGTGCTCTCAAGGATAAGGGATTTTTATTCTGGGACGAACCTGAAGCCAACTTAAATCCTCGTTTGATAAAAGAATTAGCAAAATCAATTTATAATTTGTCTCAAAGCAATATTCAAGTATTTATAACTACACACAGTTTATTCCTCATGCGAGAATTGGAATATCTCGCAAAATGTAACAAAAAAGAAAATTCTGTGCGTTATATTGGATTGCATTCAGACGGAATGATCGAGCAAAGCTACGAAACTTCTGATCTACGAGATATTACATCTCTTGATGAAGAGTTGCTTCAAGCAGATAGAATTTTATCGGGAGAATATTGAGGTTACTATGGATGTTGACAGCTTAAAATTTATATTTGAACAATCCGAGAATGCAATCAAATTTGATGAGCAAAAGGGATTTCAACAGTTAAGTACAGCATTTCAGATGGAATGCGAATGCCTTCAATGTGGCAGTCATAAATGTTCAAAAAAAGGTTGTAGTGACTATGACAAATGCACACGAAAAAAGAAAAATGAAGGTCTTAAAGGTGTTGACATTCTATTTAAGACGCCAGAATTCCTTTATTTGATAGAAGCCAAAGATTATAGAAAATGTGTCAATCCGCCAACAGATCATATCATTTTAGAGGTTGCCAAAAAATTTCGAGATACTCTCTTCGGAGTTTGGTGCATTGGTTTTATCTCAGCAGATGAAAGTTGTAAAGACTTCTTAAAAAAGATTAGGATGGAAGATATTAGCATAAAGTTTGTCTTTCATTTTGAATCACCAGTAGTCCCATATTCTTCTGGTTTGTATGGCTCTAAAAGGAAAATAGTTCCTCTTTTAGATATTCAAGAGAAATTAGCTCAAAAACTTGGACCGATGAAAGATTATTTACATGTTGTTGATATGGATGCAATGGCAATACCATCAACAGCATATTCTTGGAAAGTAGAGGAAAAAATATGAAACCGTGGAGACAGATCGCTCGTCCGCACAAAGATGTGCTGGAAGGTACTTTTAAGCAATCAGAATTTGCTGCCGACATTTCACAGGTAGCACAAGGAATCGCAACACCGGAATATCAGGATGCTGAGAAATTTTATGCCCGTACCTATATTACCGAAGGGATGCGTCTGCTTTTGATTTCTGTGGCTCAGCGTCTTGCTGGCAAAGCTGGCGATCCGGTAATTCAGCTCCAGACCAACTTTGGTGGCGGTAAAACACACACTCTGCTTGCTGTCTATCATCTGGCCAGTCGTAAGGTTTCTACGGATAAACTCCCCGGAATTCCCTCATTGCTGGATGAAGCGGGGATCACCAATTTACCAACAGCCAGGATTGCTGTTATTGACGGGACAAATCTTTCTCCGAATCAGCCGATGGAACGCGGAGCTCTTAAAATCAAAACCATCTGGGGTCAGATCGCCTATCAACTCCTGGGCGCTGAAGGTTATGATATGGTAAAGGATAGTGATGACTCCGGTTCTGCTCCCGGCAAAGAAGTTATGATTGACTTGCTGAAAAAAGCATCTCCCTGTGTTTTGCTTCTTGACGAGTTGGTGGCATTTTATCGTCAGTTGGATGGTTCAGCTCGTTTGTCTGCCGGTACGTTTGAAAGCAATATGAGCTTTATTCAGTCTCTCACAGAAAGTGTGAAAGCTGTCCCCAATGCGATTCTGCTGGCTTCTCTCCCCGAATCCAACACAGAAGCTGTCGGTTCATTTGGTCAGCGCGTCTTGGATACTCTCGAAAAATACTTCGGTCGAGTGGAAAGTGTCTGGAAGCCCGTTGCCTCCGATGAATCATTTGAAATTGTCCGTCGCCGGTTATTCGACTCGATGGGCGATCAGGCAGAACTGGAAAATGTTTGCCGGGAATTTGTGGACTATTATCGAAAAAATAAAGATAAGCTCCCGCCAGAAGTTCAGGAAGGTTCCTACGCTGAACGTCTGAAAAAATCCTATCCGATCCACCCAGAGATTTTTGATCGACTGTATCAGGACTGGTCAACCCTTGACAAATTCCAGAAAACACGCGGCGTCCTGCAGTATATGGCGATTATTATTCACCGGCTCTGGAACAGCAATGACCAAGATCCCATGATTATGCCAGGCTCAATTCCGCTGGAAGATACCAATGTCCGAATTAAAAGTGTTCATTATCTGCCCCAGGGCTGGGACCCGATCATCGACAAAGAAATTGATGGCGACAGTTCCGAACCTGCCCGAATTGACGGAAATGATACTCGATTCGGCAGCATCTTTGCTGCCCGTCGTGCTGCCAGAACGATCTTCCTGGGAAGTGCTCCTTCATCTTCTGCACAGGGCCATCGAGGGATCGCCGTGGAGCGTATTTTGCTTGGAAGCGCAATTCCGGACCAGAGCTTGTCTGTTTATGAGGATGTGTTGAAACGTCTGCGCGACAAACTTCATTATCTTTTTGCAGATGTGGATCGCTTCTGGTTTGATACCCGTCCGAATTTGCGCAGAGAAATGGAAAGCAGAAAAGCAAAAATTGATCTGACTCTTTTGAATAAAACTTTGAAAGATTCGACTTCAAAGCTGGTTGGACATGGTAATTTGTTTGCAGGGGTTCACGTTTTTACTCCTCACGCAGACATCCCGGACGAAATCGGCAACGGTCCCCGTTTGGTTGTTTTGCCTCCTGAAATTGGCAATGCTTATTCCAGCGCGGATAAGAGACTTGCATTTGGAGCAGCTGAATCCATACTGGAACGACGCGGAGAACAGCCGCGTATGCGCAGAAATCGCCTTTTCTTCCTGGCTCCGGACCTGAATAACATCGGTCGAGTTTTGGATCAAGGTCGCATTTGCCTGGCGTGGAAAGAGATTGTCAGTGATATTGAAGCAATGCGCTTAAATCTGGACACATTTCAGATCAATCAGGCCAAGAAAGAACGTGATGCTGCAGGACTGATTTTGGAGCAGATATTGATGGAGTGTTATCGTTTCTTGATGATCCCGGAACAGAACGGACCGAATAAGGTCGGTTTTGAAGTTCGCCGGATCGGAACGACCAACAGTAATATTGCCACTTCTGTGGAGAAAATTCTGACCGAAGGAGAGTATATCATTCAGCGCTGGTCTCCTGTATTTCTGAAAAAGCATCTGGCTGAACATTACTTCAAAAACGGCCAGACTGAAGTCTCTGTATTGAAAGTATGGCAGGATATTTGCACATATTATCAGATGCCTCGCTTGCTCGATGAGGACGTATTTGATCGCGCGATGACCGATGGCGTGACCAAAGGAGACTATTTTGGTTTTGCCGACGGAAAAGAAGGTGACAAATATCTTGGCTTCAAATATGGCGAACAGGTCTTTACCTTAGGGATCGACGAAAGCGCTCTCTTGATCGAGTGTGATGCTGCTGCCAATTATAAAGCGGCACATGCTCAGCCGATTCCCGTTCCTGTCCAGCCTGGTGATCCGGCAAGTGGCGGAAGTACTGTGATTCCGGAAACTGGAGGCAATGGTGGAGCAATTCCAGCTGCGGGAGGTTCTACGGTTCAGCCTGGTGGTCAGCCGAAAAAGCAATATAAACGTTTCTTCGGGTCCATTGAATTAGATCCTGTTACTGGCACGTTGCAGCTTCAAAACGTTATGCAGGAGCTGGTATCACTGTTTACGACAAAACCGGGAGTCGAGGTTTCTCTGAAACTTGATATTGAGGCATCTTCTTCGACACCGTTTGACGACAATACAATCCGGGCCGCAAAAGAAAACAGTGTCGTTTTGAAACTGGAATCTCACGATTTTACGGAAGATTGATAGGAGAAAAAATATGTCTGTTAATTCATACTTGCAAACTTTGGCCAGTTCTCTTGTGCTTTCTGATACAGAAAAATCAAGTATTAAAACGTCAATAGAAGCATTGAAACGTAATTTAAGCTATTGTTCTGATAGAGACGATATAAAAGAAACATTGATTTTTGGATCATTCACAAGAAGTACGATTCTGCCTCGCAAGTATGATGACAATTCTGATATTGATTTTATGGTTATATTTGATAATACTTATGACTATATGCCTCAAACTTTCTTAAACAGACTTAAAAGAATTTCAGAGACTTACTATTTAAGATCAGAAATTTATCAATCCTCTCCAACAATCGTTTTAGAATTAAACCATATAAAATTTGAGCTTGTCCCTGCCTACAAAGAATATTGGTGGGAGGACTCATATAAAATTCCGTCAGGCTCAAATTCTTGGCAAACAACGGAACCGAGATCGGATGATGACAAACTAACTCAATGTAACTCAACAAACAATTATATTATAAAACCTGTAATTCGCCTTATAAAACTTTGGAATATAAGGGCAAATAACAGGAAAGATAAGTCTTTTGAAATTGAGCGAAAAATCGCAAACGCATCGTATTGGTATTGTTCCAACTATACGGATTATTTAAAACAAGCTTTGCGTGCTATAAAAACATTGGAAAATGGAGCCAATGTAGATAAAGCAATTGATGGGATAAACAAGGCATTAGATTACGAAGCTAAAGGCTGGAATATCTCTGCAGAAGCTGAAATAAATAAAATATTTCCAAAGGGATGAAAATGAGTAAACACGATGGGGCATCTAAGGAATACCGTATATCCAGCCGCATTTCAAATATTCAGAGTTGGATTTTTTGGATCAATATATCTATCTGTTTAGTTGCTTATGTTTTTCCAATGTTCATTTCAAAATTTATTTTTATTGCTCAAATAGTTTTGCCAATTCTTTATTGTTTGCTGGCATTTATTAACAATAATTATTTTTGGTATTCAGCGGAAAAAAAACGAAGATTATTGTTGTTTAGTGATGGTTGCGACAAGTCCTTTTGCAATGAAACAACTGTTGAGTATTACAATAACCATTACGAAGGTTCTTTTTTACGACTTGCAGTTAATGCATTTGAAAGTTCTTTTTTTTACAACACGCATAGCAAAACACATGTTAATTCCAAGTGCAATAAAAGGTGTTATCGTTCTTCTTTTACTATTTGTCATATCTCTGTTACATTGTGACTATGCTTTTATCTTGATTGTTGCCCAAGCAATTTTTTCCGGAACTCTGCTTGTCAACTTTGGTAATCAGTGCTTCTATTATATGCGCGTAAAAAATATATATGAATCTTTTTTTACACATTTTATTACTCAAGGGATAACAAATAAAAAACAAAAAGATATAATATTCGTTAATGTTATCGAATACGAATGCATTAAGTCGTTCTATCAGATCCGGCTTTCAACAAAAATTTTCAATAAAGTAAATCCATCATTAAAGATAGAATGGAAAAATATGGAAAGCAAAATAAAAATTGCTCCCTCTATAGAAAACAATATAAAGAAAATTTGAACAAACTGCAAACAAAGCAAGAATAACATGACTTTAGACGAGTTTATAAGAAAATGGAAGCCAATATTGACCACATGGAAGAATAGTTCAGTGGAAGATCCTGAGTTTGCTGAGGATTGCTGGGCTGTTGGTTTTGAGATGGATGGTGGCGAGTCCATCACTGCTCTTTGTCCTGAAAAAAACTGGATGAGAGCAACTGTGCTCCGCGACAATCTAAACCTTATAGTGGATGTAAACGTTCTCGGATCTGCCATTTTTTCTCTCTGGCGCTATCACACGCATGGCTGCGGTCCTTTGGATGACGATACAATCGAATGGTTCTCTATTGCATTTGATCGTCTGCGCGAGCTTGCCGCAGCGGGGAAATAAAATGAATCTCAAAAGCTCTGAATCTCAGGCATGGCAATCCTTGTCTCCAGCCGAAAAGAAACTTGAGTTATTCCGTCGCCAGAAGGAACTGCTCGACACGTTCCTTGCCACCGGTGCGATCAGCCAGTCCCAGCACGACAAAAGCCTGAGCTGTTTGGTAGAGAAAATGGGGATTGATCCGGAAAGCGGGAACCTGAAATGAACCAGATTTTCCCCGCCGACACAGAACAGCAGAAGGACATTCTTTGGAAAAAATATCTGTCGAAAAAGAAGTCTTTTGCGAAGGCTCAATTTCAGCTTTCGGAATATCAAAAGGTTGTCCGACCGGCATTTGATCGCTGGCTTTCCTCTTTCGCCGGAGATCGCTTCGGTGAATGTTTGGTGATCCGTTATGAGCTGAAAAAGTATGATGAAAATATTTTAACTTTTGACAGGCTTTGCCGAATCCTCAAAAAATCCGTCAGTGAAGTTCTTTTTGCGATACAAACAGAATGTATCGAACAGAACAAGTTTTTCTGGGGAATCGTCCGCGAACAATATGAAAAAGCCAGCGCAGAGGCAGAGCAGCGTTTCCGGGATCGGTTAAAAGCAATGATGGGTGATGATTCGTCGGAAAACACCAAGCGGCTCTGGGAGGCGTTTGATCGGCTGAACGACGCGCCCGATCCACGTGAAAGACGTAATCTTCAACAGGTGGCTCCTGAAAAAGAAGAACCCGAACAAGCAGGCGAAATAAAGAAATTATATCGAACACTTTGTCTGCGCCATCATCCGGACAAAACCGGTGTTTATAACGAGAAGCTCTGGTTGGAGATTCAGGATGCATACGAAAAGGGAAGCGTTAAAAAACTGCGAGAGCTTTTGAAACGGCCCGTTGCGAAGCCGGATGACACTTCTTTTGGTTTGAGCTGCGAGGAAATCCAGTCCATGATCGACGCATTGGAAAAAGAATTCAAGCCGGTCCGGGCAGATCTCCGAGCTGCCAAGAAAAGTCCGGCATGGGATTTCCTGAAATGGAATGACCGAAAGCGCGAAGAACGCCGGGAAGATTTATCTCGGCAGGCAGACGAAAGCCTGGAACGTCTGCAACAACAGCGGGATCAAAGGAAAGCGAAGGTCGCAGGATTTTTCAAACCCAATCAGAGATTCAAAAAAGTTCAAATCGTTGTCAGTCGTGATATTGGCAAAAAGGCCTCATATACGATCCGGCTGATTTATGGGAAACATGAGAAAACATTGCCGATCCGCCGTGGCGTTAGACAGGCAGATTCAGTATTCGCAGAACGTTGCGCTGTAACGGGGCTCAGTGCGCTGAAAACACCTTGCCGGGTATCGTTTATCCTCCCGGATGAACTCCTCGCGTCGTTGCGCCCTGTTGAAGCCGGTTTTATATTTGGTGATGAGCTGGGAAATTTGGTCAGTCGGCACATCGTAAATTTTACCGATATGCGCGATGAATATGATTTCTCAAATGCCAGCAAAGTATGAACCGGACAAGTAAACCGGACAAGCACCGGACAAGTTCAACCCCACAAGCTGACCCCACAAGTTCACCCGACAAGTACCCGACAAGTTGCCAGGTTTGATTTGGCATTTTATATCAGTTACGTGATCTTCAAACTGCGAACTTTTAACAGGAAAAGCTCGTGGACATCGTTTCAAGAATAGTTCGCTGAGTTGGTATTAAACAGCGTTTGCATTACTCCTTTGAACCTCGTCCTTTGCTCGGTTTGAGCGTAATTTGAGCTTGGGACGAGTTCCCGACCCTACAGAGAAAGAGAGAGAAAAACGGCCGAGAAAAGGCGAGAATAGTGGGCATAGGATTAGAGAGTTTCCCACACCCGGTGTTCTCTGTTTTATGCAAGTGATTGATTGTGCGGGCGTAAAAGACAAAGAAAAACGGAACCAGGCTTTGACTTCCTGATTCCGTACTTTTTACTAATGGTGGAAGTCATGCGAGATGAACGCTGTTCCTTTGATCCATAAAATTTTAAAGTTTAATTGCTTTGTGTAAATTGTAATCGTTTCTGTGTGCGATATATTATTATGTTGCCGTACACAACGGTTTACTTTGAATATCACGCACTTGGAGCGATTATATATATGAAAACGACTGAGATTTTAACCAGCATCAATGCCTTTATGGGACAGATGCGAGATGGAAATACCCGCGAGCTGATAGCGAATCTGCAAGCAGCTCTTAACTACCAAACCGAAAAATTACGGATCTACGAAGAGAAATATAAGGAAGAAACAGGCAAAGATCGTCCGGAGCTTACCGACGATGAGCGACGCAGACTTGCCAAACGCGGCCGGGCCATGAATCAATACCTGCTTTCGATCACAGAAAACACATGGTCTCCGTCAACGGTTATGGGCTGGTACAGTAAGCTGATTGCAGATAAATACGACAGCACCGGCCCGGATCAGAAATCCAGAGGCAGAAAACCGATTACCGATGATCTGAAAGCATTGATCCTACGTCTGGCAGAACAGAATCCCTCCTGGGGCTACAAGCGCATCCGGGACTACGCTGTTTACCTGGGATATGAGGTCTCCTTCATGACTGTAAAGCGGATCATGAACAAATACGGATATTTCCCTCCGACCGATGGAAGAACAAACAGCGATTGGGAAATGTTCTTCAATGCCCTCCAGAACGTTATTACTGCCTGCGATTTTGCCACCTATGAATTGGTAACTCCACATGGATTACAGCGGGAGCACATTCTTTTCTTTGAAAACGTATTTACCCGCGAGGTCTGGCTGGGAGGCATAGTCCATGATCCCAACGGGAACTGGATGGCGCAGATTGCCAGGAACCAGTGTGATATGTGGGACGGGAAGCTGCTGGGGCAGAAGTATCTTATCCATGACCGCGATCCGCTGTTCTGTTCGCGCTTCAAGAACATTGTTCATTCTGTTGGCTGCAAGACAAAAGCGATCCCGCCTCGATCGCCGGAGTGTAACGGCTATATGGAATCCTTTATAAAGACCTTCAAGAAGGAGTGTTTGAATCACTTTGTTTTGACATCGGAGGCCCAGCTCCGGTATGTGGTGAAAGAATTTCTGGAGTATTATAACCATGAGCGTCCGCACTCGGCGCTTGATGGCAGAATGATAAAACCCTGGCCCCAAGATGCTGACGGGGAGATCGTTGAATTTTCTCGTCTGGGTGGGCTGTTGAAATCGTACCGGCGGGTGAAAATGGCGGCGTAAAGGAATTTTGTTAACCTCCCATGTAACAAACTTTTTCTGAAACGCGATCCCGCTGAAATCTGAGCTGAAACAGCGCTCATTTTTAGAGGACTTTTGACATTAGGCGCACCAACGCTTATAAAAAGCTGGCGTCAATCTTCGGTAAAAAGTCCCCGTACATCGAAAAATCCGTAATTTCGAAGTTTATGACTTTTTCGGAATTTGAACGGGTGTTGAACCATTGTCCCCATTTTACGAACTTTTGGCTGTTTTTGAGGGTGGGAGAATTTTGACTTTTTGTTTTGTTAACCTCCAGCATTACGGCGGAAGCTCCACTCTGAAATGTTTCAAAGGACTTATTACCGTGGCAAAAAATAAGAGTACAATGTAACATTTTATATCAGCGAAGTCGAAACAGCCAGCCGTCCGCGCCCTTGTAAACCGGACGCCAGCCGCAGGTGCGCTCTAAAAACTGGCCGCAGGGATTCTTCTCAAAAAGAACAACCGCGTAATCGGCATCCAGCAGAGCTCCAAGACGTTCCGGCGGCTGACGCTTTCCATTCCGCCCGAACTGTCCGAGCTCCGCTGTGCGTTCCGGATCGGCGGCATAGGCAAACATCGGATCCAGCGCCCAGGTGTATTCATATTCCGGCGCGGCAAACGAAAGATACGGGAAATCGCTCCAGATAATGTTCACCACTCGGGTTCCGGCAGGAGCAACATTCCGCAGAGCTTTTGTCAGTCCCGTCGGCGCGGGATTGCACCAGAAGCGCAAATTTTCCACGCAATTGGAAAGTGTGTAAGCTCCGCCGAAAATAATCAGAATTAACGGCAGAATCCATGTAACGCGCGGATTCCAGCGGAAAAGCTCTTCCTGCTGAACGTAATCCATCAGGAGAAATCCGGCAAGACAGAGCATCGGCACCGCGTATTCCACCGGGCGGACCGAAACCGTGCACATGGTCGCAGTCCAGAAGAGCGAACTGAGCAGCAGGGCAAGCAGATTCGGAGGAATCTCCCGCAAACGGCGGGTCTCCAGCATCCGGATCAGAGCCATCAGACAGAAATATGCTGCAACCACCGCAGGCAGTGCCATCAGAATCCAGAAGAAACGCGGAGGCAGAAGTTCCAGCGCAAACGGCAGATCAATTACGCGTCCGGCAATCGGTGCAAAGAGCGCATCCAAAGCCTGGACTTTCCAGACATAAAAGGTGTTCGGACTCTGCGGATGAAGCAGGAGTCCGCAGAACACTCCGGCAACGGAACAAAGGAACGGATAGAACGCCTTCCAGCGTTCGCGCATAAACCAGCCGAGCCCGAATAGAAACGCCGTTATACAGACCAGATGCGGACTCGAATAGCTCCATGCATAGAGAAAACCGAGCGCAAACATTCCGAACCGCACACTTTTCCGCGCAGGTCCGCGCGCTAGCAGTGCGACAGCTCCCATCATCAGGGTCATCGAGAAAACGTGCGGACGCAGCATCATCAGGCGGTAGGTGAAGTTCGGAATCAGAAGTGCACAGACCAGGGAAGCCAGCAGAATTTTCGGCGGGGCGATGCCGAGTGAATGCGCAGCAGTTGCAAACATGGCAAAAAACAGCAGCATGAACACGAACGACGCCCCCGTAAACGGCGGCTCCAGCGGAGAATGAAACAGACTCTTGACTCCGCCGTATGCTTTCAGTAAAACATGAAACAGCAGTTCTTTATCCGCATAATGATCCCGCCAGACGGAGAGTGTCAGCGGGAATTTTTTTGAGAGCATCTCCCCGAAAGAACGGCGTCCGGCGGCAACATGCCAGAACGCATCTTCCGATGTCTCGGTTCCGACGGGCGTGAAAGCCGCACGCAGTCCTCCCAGCAGAAGCGCGGGAAGCAGTATGGCACAGATCAGAAAGATGCGGTTTTTCATACGGAATCAGTCGAGGCGTTTGCCGATAATCGGAGTCAGCTGATGCAGTTTCGGTTCCGGAATGCCCTCCTTGTGCGTAATGATCGCATAATCCAGCGCATGAGAACAGGCGCATTCGTGCTTGAGCGCGGAAAAACCTTCCGCGACAAGCGTGACGATCTCTTTGGCAAGGCGGATATTCGCATTCAGATTTTCAATCACAAGCTCCACGGAGACAGATTCAAATTCATCGTGCCAGCAATCGTAATCGGTGACCATCGCAACCGTGGAGTAGCAGATTCCAGCTTCACGGGCGAGTTTCGCTTCGGGCAGATTCGTCATGCCGATGACATCCAGCCCCCACTGACGGTAGATGCGGGATTCCGCCATCGTCGAGAATGCGGGGCCATCGATGTTTACATAGGTTCCGCCCATGTGCACCTTCGGGTGATGCGCGGTTTCCTGACGCAGAATCGCATCTTCCGCAGCCCGGCAGGCAAGCGCGGAAAGCTCCGGACAGACCGGTTTCGCAAAGCTGATGTGGGCAACGATCCCCTCGTCGAAGAAGGAATTCGGCATGTGTTTGGTCGTGCGGTCAAAATACTGATCGACAATCACAACGTCGCGCGGAGCGTAATCCTCGCGCAGACTCCCGACAGCCGACATGCTCAGAATGTGCGTGACTCCGAGCTGCTTCAGCGCATAGATGTTCGCCCGGTGATTCAGTTCATGCGGTGCAATCTGATGATGCTCGCCGTGGCGTGCCAGAAACACGACTTCGTGTCCGTTCAGTTCGCCTTCCAGCAGTTGCGACTGTGTTCTTCCGAACGGAGTCTCCGCGTATCCGCTGTTCCGCACATTGAAATGATCGATTCCGTAAAGTCCGCTTCCGCCGATGACCGCAAGTTTCATAACCGTAACTCCTTGTGTGTTTTTCTGAAATTATATACCGGAATGCGGAATTATCAAGTGCGAATTTGAAAATTCCCTCCGCTTCCGCCTTGATTTCACGCAAATTCATTCTATATTATCGGATTGTTTTTTCTGAAACGGAACGGAAATGGAATAATATGAACAGTAAACGGATTTATCTGGACGGGATGGACTGGGCGGCGTATCTGCTGAACTGGCAGTCGCGGCTTACTCCCGGACAAGGCAATCACTTTATCATTGTGCTGGAAACCGAACAGGAGTTTCCGGCTGACGTTGCATCCGCTCTTGTGCAGAGCAAACTGGAAAAGCTGTTTCCCCTTCTCAACGGCTCTGTCCGGAGGGATCTGCTTCTGCGTCCGTGGTGGCGTCCAGGCTCCGCACATTCCGTTCCGGTTACCGCGGAGCAGCTGCTGTTCACTTCCGACTATTCCGCCGCGCTGGAACACTTCTGCAATACGCCGCTTCCTCCGCACTGCGGACTTGCCGTGCATGTGGTCCGCCACAAGACCGGCTCGGCGCTGCTTTTCAAATTCAGTCATACACTTTTCGACGCACGCGGAGCAGAACAGCTTCTGGAATCTTTCCGTCCGGGCGGGAATGAACGGCTCGATCTGCCGCCCCGCACATTCCAGCCACGCGAATCCCTAGAAGAACGTCTTTCCGCGCGTCTTCAGATCAACTCCCGCATGAAACAGCTTCGGAAAGAGGGGACCTCCATCGGGAAAAACGCCGGAGAATCCGCCGGAATCGCCCACCGTCTCATCTCGCTGACCGAAGAGGAAACCGATGCGCTGCGCAGACGCTCCGATTCGGAAGCCGGGCCGTTCATGATTGCACCGTATCTGCTCACTCTTTCCGCTGCGCATTACAGCAATCTGTTTCCGCAGAAAGCCGGAGACTTCATCCGCGTTCCAATGATTCTTGACATGCGCGGGGAAGCTGGAATTCCGGAAGAGGCGGTTTTCTTTAACCAGTGGAGCATGATCTCCATCTCCCTGAAACGCTCAGTTCTGGCGAATACGCGCGAAACGGCGGATCTTGTCCGCAGTCAGCTCTTTGCAGGAACGGGCGAAAAGATTACACAGGCATACCGTTCCGCATCGCGTCTTTCGCGTATTCTTCCACCTTCGCTGCTCTCAAAACTGAGCGGAACACGGGTTAAAGAATCTTTTGTTTTCACATTCCTTTCCGCGGGAACGCTTTCAGGAGAAAAGTTTGCGGGTCGCCGCCTGACAAATCTGTATCATCTGCCCTCCGTTTCGCCGCAGACGGGGTTTGGAGTCTTTTTCAATATGTTCAACAATCATCTGAATGCGGTCATAGCCTACCGCAGCGGAGTTTTCGCGGAAGCGGATGTGGAAAGATTCGCGAAAGATCTTGAAAAAGACCTGCATGGGAGTGCAGCAAATAAGGAGGTATTGAAATGATTCGAACTCTATCTGCTTTTTGTGTCGGCTGCCTGTTGACGGCGCTCATCGCATTTTTTCTCTTTGCCGGGAAAAGTGACAGAGAACTTCCCTCTTTCCGGGTAGCCCCGCAAGGAAGCTTTCCGGGTTTCCATATCCAAAGTTATGAGTTTGCGGTTCCTCTGAATCGCATGGAACTAACCGCTTTGGTCCACGCGGATGATCCGAACGGAGATTACGGATCCGGAAACGCCCCTATGACCATTGTTGTTTTTCGTGTCAGGGAATGCGGAGAGTTTCATTATTTCGCATTGTCGGGAACTCAAAACTCCGAAATCAGTGAATTTCAATATCTAGGAAAGGATCTTGAACTGAAAAACTGGACTCCGGCGGGAATGGGATTTCTCAAACTGGATTTTTTACGCAAAGATTCCTCACATGCAAGCGCGTGGATTAGTTCCAGCCGAATTACCGGTTCTCCAGCTGCTGATGCTGCAGGAGAGCGGCTGGCTCTTGATACTCGTTGGCTCTATGCAGATGAGTATGACAAACATGTTTTTGAAAAGAAAAATTTTCCCGCATTTCTTGCGGAATTTCAAGAGTGCCTCCGCAGAGATGATCGAAAAACAATTGCAAGGATGATCGCCTTTCCAGCAGAGCTCTCCGGGAAACTCTACTTTACTCGCGCAGAATTTCTTCAAGATTATCAGAAAATCTTCCATCCAGAGCGAAAAAAAGCCATTCTGAAAACATCCATGAAAGATGTGAACTTTTCCTGGCGTGGGGCTGGGATGCCTGGTGGAATTTTTCTGAATGCCACAGAGGAGACAGCTGGACCAATTCTATCCATTTATTGAATTTCAGAAAACCACGTCCTTTGGGCGTGGTCAGAGACCATTAGGCT
>ERZ1034842.100-NODE-100-length-44738-cov-1304.221046_pt1 | contig 44738 bp, 71 predicted proteins | sample MGYA00520634_ERZ1034842 | MGnify/ENA primary metagenome ERZ1034842 (study PRJEB33766, sample SAMN09781734) | gut metagenome | biome: gut microbiome | host: Homo sapiens | place: Madagascar | study: EMG produced TPA metagenomics assembly of the PRJNA485056 data... | reverse complement strand
CCCGCCAATGGACTACCCTGTACACACACGGCGGCAAAGCCTGCGAAAATATTGTTCAGGCGCTGTGCCGTGATTTACTTGCGTATGCGATGATTAACGTTGAGCGTGGCGGGTATCACATCGTGCTTTCTGTGCACGATGAACTGGTATGTGAAACCCCAGATGCGCCAGAATACAATGTGGCTGAGCTTGAGCGGTTGATGTGCGAATTACCGGAATGGGCGGAGGGGTTCCCTCTTGTGGCGGAAGGACAGGAGTTAAAACGTTATGCCAAGTAAACTGATTATCGCGGTAATGGCTGGATTTGCTGCCGGTGTCTACTGTCACGAGGGCCAATACGGCATGATGGTCGCCGTATTGTGTATGTTAGTAGCAATTTATCTGTGGGTGCTGGAATGAAAATTTATTGGTTTTATGAAGAAGACTGTCGAATCTGCCCGCGCTGTGGAATTGAGCATACAAAACGAGAGGGGTGTATAGATGAGTACGCCTGAGGGCCGCGTACAGAAATACGCAAAAGACAGATTCGAGGCCCTCGGTGGCCTCGTTCGTAAACTTTCCTACGAGGGGCGTTCCGGCGCCCCCGACCTGCTGGTAATTCTCCCCGGCGGCATCGTCTGGTTCGTTGAGGTTAAGAAAGACGAAAACACGAAGCCAGACCCGCACCAGTTACGAGAGCACGAGCGGATGCGTAAACGCGGTGCAAATGTTTTTGTCGTTGGTTCGTTTAAACAGGTTGACACCCTAATAGCACACTATTATAGTTAACACATACCCCAACAATATAAGGAATTGAGAAATGAAACCAGCGAAGTATGCCGAAAAAGTTTTCGCCTCTGTGGGTGGTGACATGAAGAAATTTATGGATGTTCTTATAAAAGAAATGGGTAAGCCGTTCCACGTCGCGGAACGACAATATTATGCCTGCAAGGCCAACACATACAATAGATACGCTTAACTATAAGGAATTGAGAAATGAAACACGAATATGACCGCAAACCAGCACGCGACATCGTACCTGGCGACATGATTTTCAACGTTAAGACCCGTCGTCCTGTTGCCGTAGATACGGTGTTCGTCGAGCGGAACGGCAAACTGGTTATTGAAGACGTAACCGGTAACGTTACGGCGTTCGGGCGTAAAGAGTTAGTTCTGGTGGCAAAATGAACTATTACAACGAATGGGATAAGGGTGCAGCCGCGTGGCTGCGTGAACTAATAAAACAGGGTCATATACCTTTTGGAGTTGTAGATGAAAGAAGCATTACTGAAGTTAGACCAGAAGACCTTGACGGGTTCACCCAGTGTCATTTTTTCGCTGGTATCGGCGGCTGGCCTCTCGCGCTCAGACTTGCGGGAGTTTCGGAAGATACGCCTCTCTGGACGGGAAGCCCGCCTTGCCAACCGTTTAGCACGGCAGGAAAGCAACTCGGACAGTTCGACCCGAGACACCTCGCGCCCGTATTCCTCGACCTCATCAGCGAGTGCCGACCTCCAGTCCTCTTTGGGGAACAAGTTGCGGCAGCAATTGGAAAATCGTGGATGTGTGATTTACAAACTCACCTGGAGGGAGAAGACTACGCCGTCGGGTTTGCCGTACTCCCAGCTTGTAGCGTCGGCGCACCGCACAAGCGAGACAGACTGTTCTTTGGCGCACACAACCTGGCCCACTCCTCGCAGCGCCGACGGGGAGAAGAATGTCCGGACACTGGACGGCGCGTTGTCCGAAATTCAGAGGAAGGGTGGACCCCAGGACGTGGCGCAAGCGGCGGCTATAACACAACCAATCCGCATAACGGCTTTTGGTCAGATACTGACTGGCTCGGATGCCGGGATGGGAAATTCAGGCCAGTTGAACCCGGCACATTCCCGCTGGCTAATGGGATACCCGCCAGAGTGGGACGATTGCGCGGTTACGGCAATGCCATCGTCCCGCAAGTAGCTGCTGAATTTATAAAGGCGTTCATGGGGGCAGTAAATGAGTAAGTTTCAAAGGCGCGAATATCAGAAGCTCATGACTTCGTTCATGCTGAAACACCCGCGCTGTAATATCTGGTGCGGCATGGGAGGGGGTAAAACCTCCTCTACTATGTGGGTGCTCAACAGATTGTTTCGCAACGGACAGCTTACTGAAGAGGACCGCGTGTTAATCCTCGCCCCGTTACGAGTTGCATCGGGTACGTGGCCCGCAGAACAGGAGAAATGGAGCTTCCCTTGTCTGCGTGTTGTCGACGCTACTGGTTCAGAGAAACGCCGCATCGCAGCGCTGGAGTCAGATGCTAATGTGGTGTGCACTAACTACGAAGTTATCGAGTGGCTGATTGACTACTACGGCAAAGACGACTGGCCTTTTACGGTTATCGTTGCCGATGAAAGCACGAAGTTGAAATCGTTCCGCAGCCGTTCTGGCGGAAGCAAACGGGCTAAGGCGCTAAGCAAAGTGGCGTTCGGAAAGGTTAAGCGTTTCATCAACCTGACAGGTACACCATCGCCAAACGGCCTCAAAGACTTGTGGGGTCAAAACTGGTTTATCGACGCTGGCGAGCGCCTCGGTTCATCGTACACTGCGTTCACCGACCGCTGGTTTAACTCGGTACAGAAAGGTAAGTCGGCGATGGCCCGTGAATATCACGCGCGCCCTGGTGCCGATAATGAAATTCACCAGAAGATGAAAGACATCAGTCTGACCATCGACCCAGCCGAGTGGTTTGGTTGTGAAGCGCCGATTATTGTACCGGTTGAGATCGACCTGCCGAAGAAAGCACGTCAGGCGTACATAGACATGGAGGAGAAGTTATTCGCGGAACTGGAGAGCGGAGAAGTTGAAGCGGCTAACGCGGCGGCGAAGACGTCGAAGTGCTTGCAGATTGCATCCGGTGCTGTGTATGTATCAGGGCCAGACGGAGAAGCAACCAAAGACTGGGAGAAAGTGCATGACACTAAACTGGACGCGCTTGAGTCAATTGTCGAGGAGTTACAGGGTGCGCCGTTACTGGTCGCCTATCAGTTTAAGCACGAGCTGGAGCGCATCCTTAAGCGGTTCCCACAGGCACAGGCGTTTGCAAAAGGCGCTAAAGGTAATAAGCAGATGGAAGCGTGGAACCGAGGTGAAATCGAAATATTATGCGTACACCCTGCGTCAGCCGGGCATGGTTTGAATTTACAGGACGGCGGGCATCATCTGGCGTTTATTTCGCAAGGCTGGAACCTCGAGCACTATTTGCAGGTTGTCGAGCGCATCGGCCCGGTACGTCAGAAACAGGCGGGTCACGAGCGACCGGTGTTCCTCTACCACATTGTTGCTAAGGACACGCTGGACGAGGTTGTTGCCGCGCGTACAGACGAGAAGAAATCGGTTCAGGAAGAGTTGCTTAATTACATGAAGAGACGGGGTAAGAGATGAAACTTAATGTTGGCGATGAAATATACAGCGTACATTCATTCAATATTTTCACCATCGAGTACATATCAAAAGACGGCAACAGCTTTGTTTTGGTAAGCTCGGACGGTAAATACGAAAAATCACGGTGCTACACGCTGTCGGATATAAAGCGCAGTTTCAAGAAAAGCGAAGGTAAAAAATGAACATCATAGCCCCGATTCCAGCATTGCAAAAACGTATCAAGGAACTTGAGGAGGAGGTTCTACGACTACGGCAACAGAGGGACGCCGCTAATGCGCAACTGGCGTTTGTACTGGAGAAGTTATCAGAAGAGTAGAGAAAAGGCCCCGAAAGGGGCCTTAGTTTTATACAATATTAAGCTGCGGTTACTACAATGGTTCCGCTGGAACTAACTGTGATTCTCCAGTTGCCGCCCGCACTATCCTGAATACGAATACCTGCCTGTCCAATATAGATTTCACCTAATCGCAGAGTATTTGTACCTAGTTGCAATCCCGTTGTTTTAGGGGCCAGTACAGAAGCGGCTACTTGCATCGTTCGGTTCAGGAAGTAACCGCCAGAGGCCATAGCAGTACTTGACCCGGAAGTTCTATCTACTACTTTTTGTGTATCAGTGGTAATACCTCGCTGGTTAACTGTACTTCCTTCAGTGTTGATGTCCAGAGTCAGCGTACCAGTTAATCCTGATGTAAGTATTCGCATATCCATATCAAAGAAAAACTGAATGCTACCAAGATAAACCCGGCCGTTAGTTGCTGCGGTTATTAAGTCTTGGTTACCTGACAGGTTAATAATATTGTAGCGCCACAACCCCTTAGCTGGGTACGGCGGGGATACAGTTGCATCATTAGCCGTGAAGGTGAACAGAGGACTGGTACTGCTCACACCGGCGTTCATAATGATGTCCCAGTAGCAGTCCTCCATTACACCTATTTCACCTACAAAGCGTTGCCATGGGGCCGCAGTACCAGAGATGTGGTTACGTATAATGCAGCGGCGGAACTCAACAGGAGTATTCCCGGCATTAGTCTTACGTACATCTATACCAGAACCTTCGATGAGGCAGTCGTTGAAGCGTATCCCTGACCCGGTTGTATAAATCTGTGCAATGCTGCTAGTGCTACGCAGAGTACAGCGATTTAATGTTGCACGGGTAAAACCATTAATAAAGCTAGCCGCTACAAAGCTGTTTATACCTCCGTACAGCATCTTGAAGTCATTAAAAACTACATCCTGCACTGGCCCGGATTCGGTCTCAATATCTACGTTAGCCTCTGGAGCAGAATAGTAAGAACCGGCGTTAATGGAGGTACGCCCAGCCCTGGCGGCGGTGCCCCCGTGGAAGCGTATATTTTGGCCACCAGCGATAGTAATGTTCTGACGACGACCGTCAGTGTAAGTGCCATTGTAATAGTCAGCACTGCGCTGAACGCCGGATGCGGAGGGACTCCATCCTGACTCGACGGATATGTATAAATTATCCAGCAAGCAGTTATTAACAGCATCGTCGTATGCTTCCACACGAACGTTAGCGGTATCCCATATGCCGAAGGAAGCGCACTGCCAGCCGGTATCACCGTATACCCCGCCCCATGTTGCGGTATCGGCACTACCATCTACCGTCAAACCAATACGAATAACGTGCTCACATCCTTTGAACGCAACCAAGCTACCTGCCCATGCCTGGTAATTAGTGTCTCTAAAAGGAGATGTACTGGCGTGAGCTAAACCAGTGGTCGGGTTAAATGACCCGTGCTTCATGCCATCGTTGAGCTTTATAGTCCAACCGCGAGCGTTAATGATGGTAGTGCCAGAGCGCCCGTTGACGAAAAACCATCCGACGTTACCATTAGCGGCTACATACCCGGGACGGAATGAATAGCCGGAAGTGGATGTCGGAGCCTGGTCCTGATACCCTACACGCGATACCCCCTGAGGGAACACTACCTCTACTACGGCGTCAGTCATAGCACTGACGGCTACCGACAGCGCTTGCAGCGCGGCTGTATCGTCACTTCCGTCAGCTTTCACACCAAAGTCAACAGCGTAAACTTTCTTAGCGTGAAGATTGTTAATAGCATATCCCACACTGCCAGATGGATACGTCTGCGCAGTATCGTAGCCTACTAATCCGGCACCCGATGTCGACCCCAGGTCATCGCGCAAATCCGGGTCTGTCTGAGGCTTCCAGTCAGCGTTACCAACCGGATTAAAACCAGCGGGAACTGTAACAGGAAGTGTACCAGCGTACGAATACCATGTTTCGCTAACAGGGTCGTAAACCACTTTATCCCGGTCATTAACAGATAGCGTGCCCCCCGTTGAGAAGTCCCACGATACAGGAGAAAAACCTGCGTCACGCAACACGGCGGGGAGCGTCTTCTGTGTCTGACCAGTAACCTGGTTGGTCGCGTAATCAATATCAGCACCGGACGCAACGCCGCCCTGTTTACCGGTGATAACCTCGGCTTCGAAAATCTGGTGTTTCTTGGCGGTTTGTAAATCCGCCAGGCTTAAAACGTCACCGCATCCGCTTGACATATAGAGTCCTCTTTAACTAAAACCATTGCTTAATCCGTCGGAGAAACCGCGACCGAAAGGTGCGACGCCGTCGTATTTGTAGAAATCCGCTTCGTAGTTAATCCCGGTAATCTTAACTGTTCTGTCGTCTCCTGGGTCAACTGTAGAAACAAGAATCATCTGAGCATTATGCCTTGCTTCGTTGCCGAATGAAAACTCAGTTTTTAGCGCACTATTCCCTGTGTAGATTGCCTCCTGAGGCGCGGAGAGCATAACCACTTCACGGTCGTGGCTTCCAGGAACAACGGCAACACTCTGAACACCACCGTCACGCTTTTTGAGAATCAGTGAGTGGTCGTCACCGGGGGTAAATGTAACTGACTGAGAAAGAGTAAGCGTAAGCCCATTAACGGCGATTACATAGCCGTCTTGTGGGGCCATACGCGAACCTTTTACCACACTTACCACACGTCCGGGCATCGCAAAAATCCCTTCTTCTGTCGCCGTGAATGATACTGTTACCTTCTTCAACAGGTTTTTCTGATAGCGGCGATATGCAGCCCAGTATGCCTGACGATAATTACGGATACCTTTAGAGTCGTACGTTTCAGTATTAACCCCACCCTCGGCCGGGATGCTGATTGTCTCTTTGACGTTAGTATCCGGGTCGATGTATGAAAACTTAAGGCTATCGTATACCTGGGCATCGTTAAACGTGCGCGTCCACTTCTCCGTAGCGGTAGTTTTGCTGCGATGGGTGAATACCATCTCAGGGCCAATCCGAGGGCGTTCAAAGTCCAGAAGAATATCCGCACCTCTCCGATATGGGGTACAGAAAATTGCCTCCGCTATCGTAGTTACTATGTCCTGCATCGTAGTTTTATAGTCATCAAACGTGTAACAAAACTCCCCCGCGGATGTGCTTCCGAAATAGCTTTCAATTTCGCTTTGTACCGTCAACAGTTTATCCATATTTGCCGTTGTCAGATTCAACGCGCCTACATCCGGGTCACGGGCAAGACGAATCAGCGACTGTACAGCCTGTGTGTTTGGCGTTCTTACGGAGTCAAAAACACCGTTACCGAGGTACTTGTACACCATCTCAGTTACTACCATTCGCAATTGTGGCTGTTTAACCTCTGCGGCCCTGGGCGTCTGTTTACGTGCGGAATGCACGGTGGTTCTGTTGCCGTAGTTAGGTGTGGTGTCGCGTATTTGCCCGTACAGGTTTATGTACGAAACCTCGTCCACTACCGTACCTTCGAAAGCAAGGTCCAGGTTTGTTACCCTGCGCGCCCGTACGCGAACATTAGACGTCGATGGCAGGTCAGCGTAGATTGTCACGCCGGTGTAATCCGAGGAGCGCCCAGAGATAGTGCCTTGTTTACTGTATATAGGCCCGTAAGGTGTTCCGGTGGTATCTAGTAACTGGTACTGCAACTCGACTGTAACAGACGCCCTTAGTTTACTGCCGTTGTCTTTATACATGCCGTTAGCGGCGGCGATATTAGCAACGATACGTTCTACCGGCAGACGGTTAAGCGTTGTCCAGTCGGTTAATGATTTATCATATGTGTTTGATGGTGAAATCCACGCCTCATTGCCCTGTGTCAGCCGGGTAAAACCAGACGGCAACTTCTGCCATTCGGTGAGCATACCGCCTACAGCGACTCTAACCTCGAAATCATCGACGTAAGTGACCGTATAATTACCGCTTACGTTAGCAACATCTTTTACCAGAATGAGATTGAAAACGGCCACATCGCCAACTGACAGAATTTCTGTAAACGCGGAATCCCCGGTTGCATCACGTACAATACCCGTTGTCCCTTGCAGCGATATCTCTCCGGTGTCGCTTGGGTTTACTCTTATGCCGTTTTGAGCTTTCAGTACCGCACCATCTACTTCATTAGATGCGATGGTTATATACAACTTTTGGCCGATAGCCTCCCCAACAAGAAGTTGCGGAGAGCTTGTGTTGTTGGGCGATGTGTACGGGGCATACACAGCGACAGAGGTTCCGGTTATCTCCTGGACTTTGGTGTCACCGTCGGTGATGTCTTCTGCTTTAACGTCAAGATACCCGCGCCCGGCATCATAGTAGCCATACTCGATGATACGGCCTGCATTATCGAAAACCTTATAAGTGGTCATAAGGTTATTAGGTATCGTCTGCACCCTACCGCAGATGTCATAAGTTCGCTCGTACGGGCGGGCCTTGTTATTTCGGTCTGTCAGACTGTTATTCGGCGAGTCCGCTTGCTGGTTAGCGAGATTGTTAGACGCGCCCTTTGTTGACGGTGTGAGTAATTTAGCCAGCGGTTTAAGGATTATGCTGAACACTTTCATCACACCCTTTATAGCGCCGCCACCAGCACCTTCCAGGATGTGGAAAACCGCATCCTGTTTTAAGGCGTCAAAATCCTCTGTTACGTCATTATCTTCGCCTATTTCTTCGAGGAAAACGCGAAACGGCACGCCATCAGGGATATGGTTTACGACGAAATTCAGCGGCGAGTCGTTATGCCGTTTTTGTGTGAATGTCCCGTCTTCGTTGCGGGTGTAGTGGATAACTATCGCCAAAATTCAATCTCCTGATATGTGTCCCGTAAATCGTCCAGACGGTCGAGACGAACTTGTCGGGACGCTAACTCGCAGTGGCTTACCATCCCATCATAATACACGCCTGCATGCCACACTACACGCCCCCTGTGATAAGTACCGAGCAACACAGCATCGTAATTCTTCGGACTGGTAGCGCGTTCCAGACCTTTCGGGTCGGAGTGCCCCGCGTCAAACGCCGCGGGTATCGCAGTTGGTGATGTTACGTCGAAAGCGGGCGTAGATAGGCCAACATCACCGCGCACCCTGCGCACGTGATGCCAACAATTGTAACGACGGAAGTCATAAGGGGTGCCCGTATAATCGGTGATACTCATGACAAGAGTACCCCACGCAACAGCGGTATTTCTTCCGGTGTCATCAGTATTCCTGTCTGCCGTTGGTTGAGCATAGGCGTTCCGGTCTCGGCGGTGAACACGCCTTTTTCTTGCGTCAACGTCTGCAATTCGTACACCACCGGGCCGTCGCACGGGTACGACAGGTCCGTGCTTACGTAGCGGCGGAATATGAATTTAGGCAACTCTGTGTTGCTGTAGGGGATGCGGCCCATCTCTTCATCGAGAATGTTAAGGACATCCGGTAGCGAGAATGACGCTGTCTGGTCCATGTCATTATTGTTCGCGGCGTTCTTGGCGTCCATAGGCGTGGCCTCGAACGTAACAGTTTCCCCGGTTTCAAGAGTAGCGGTAAGGTCAGAAGTACCGCGCACAAGCAACCACCGCTTCGAGAGAAGCGGGTGCGTTATTTCAAGAGTAATGTAATCCAGTTCGCCATCTGGGTTTGATGCCAGCTTACGGCGATAGGCGGCTTCTACTGATTCCTGACTCATTGCATTGGGTCCCAAATACGTGGAAACGTTGATTGCGCGGTTCCGTATGCTTTAAGGAATCCGCCTAAGCAATCACCATAACAGCCGAACAAATCGGGCAGATTCTTAGTAAGGCATGTGCCTTCCTGAATCGCTGTTCGCTCCGCCGTAGCGGTGAACGTGATTACCCAGTTCTTTCCGTCGTCGGTGCTGTCGCTAATCGTAGAGGTGATGAGTACCTGGTGGTCCTCAATGCCCATACCTGTATCATGCGGCATGATAAACGAGGACGCCCCGCCGTCGATGTTGTTCAGGAAGCTATAGAACGCCTGACGCCCGAGAGAAGACACGACGAGCGTCACACTAATCGGCACCGGTTCGAAGTACGTGTCTCGCCCCTGCCGAGGTAGGCCGCCCTGAACCTCGGTGCGCCAGATATTACTCCCCCTGGTCTGGGAGTACCCCTTCGACACTATAGGCTTTAAACTTGTTGGAAATCTTAAAGAAGACATAGTAAGATACTCCTATTATTTTAGGAGATACTAACATGATACCCACAGAAAAAGTAGCTAAGAGTATGTGGCTGCGCGCGAATTATCCCGCGAACAAAAGCAGCAAAACTAGGCGTGCAACTATATGCGATTTTGGCATAAATGATGCCGATTATGTGGTTAGTCCTAAGATAAACGGCAACCGTGAGCCGTGTCCTGCGTACGCTACGTGGCGAGGGATGATCCAACGTTGCATAGACGTCGAGTATAAAAACAAAAGACCTGCATACAAGGATGTAACTGTGTGGCATGGGTGGCAAAGGTTTATGTCCTTCCGTAGATGGTGGCTTTGTAATTACGTAGAAGGATGGGAACTAGATAAGGACTTATTCTCTGGTATTAATAAGATATACAGCCCCACCACTTGCATTTTTATCCCGCAATGGTTGAATGTTTTTCTACTGGAAAGGAAAAATAGTGAGTCACCTACAGGTGTTTTTTATGAAGAATCAAGAGGTAAATTTAAAGCCTCAGTGAAATATGAGAAAAAAACTATTAATCTAGGACGTTTTGAAACTCAGGAAGAAGCGCTAGACGCCTACATCGCTGAAAAGATAAGGATAGCAGAATCAAGAAGATGCGAGATAGAGGCGATAAGGGAAGGTATGTTCGCCCGCGTTATCGCCTTGATAAAAGAGGGGCGTTAGCCCCTACCTTTAATACCCCGGCTGACCGCGAGTAGAGCGGCGAGCTTTAGAAATCGGTGAGTTGTTATCCTGTAACTGCGACGCTACTGTTTCACTGATTATAATACGTAAACGCCCTTCGTCATCACGTTCCGTCACGGCAGAATCCACACGCCCAGTGGTGTTGTTGACGATGGTGACGTTATCCCCGCCGGACTGGCCGCCGTTTTGCCCCATGATTTCTTTCATCTGCTGCGCGGTGCGCACACGCGATGCACCCGCGGGCATGATAACTTCCGGTTTACCACGTTCCGCTATAGTTGACATCTGGCCCGCTGATAACTGACCGCCCTGTTCACGCGCCGAGCGGATTTTGGCTATATTAGCCAGCCCTGCGGCAACGGCAGTAGCTGCGGCAACAGGTGCAAGGAACGGGCCGACAACCGGTATAGCCGCCGTGGACTTATATGCCTCAATAGCCGATGTGTACGTGGCGATAGTTGCCTGTGCAATAGCAAACGCTTTATACGCGGTGGACGCCTCGCCAAATGCTGTTTTAGCATTAGCCGCCATGTCACCGAAAGAGCTACCTAAAGCATCCGCACGTTTCGTGGCATATCCCTCATTGATAGCGTTAAGCGCCGCCTGATACTGTTCCTCGTTAATCAGTCCCTGTTCTCGGTACTTATCAGCTACCGCCAGCTTCTGCTGTTCCTGAATGTCGAGAAGCTCAAGCTCAGTAGCGTTCTGGCCCATAATCTGAGCCATGAAGTCGTCGCCTTTCTGCTGCTTTTCCTGCCGTTCTTTCTCGCGCTTATCCAATTCTTGCTGCCGTGCGGTATCCGCCTCCAGCATAATCTGAGTTTTGGCGTTCTCGTATTGTTGGTCGCTAAGAAGCCTATTGCCGTAGAACTCCTGTAGCTTGGTTAGCTGCTGTTCCTGGTTGGCTTCTATTTTCTGGAATACGTCATCATTGAGATGAATCGACTGGTAGTAGAAATCCTCCGCGGCTTTCTTCTGGCGCTCGAACGCATCCGCAGCTTTCTTGGCGGCTTTTGCACTAGCGTTATCATCTTCGGACCCGCCACCGGTACCCGTTACCTTAAATTTACTAAGCCCTTCTTCCTTAGCAGCTTCTTTGTCGATGTCATATGCCGCGCGTTTAAGCGCGACAATATTTTGCTGAGCCTCCACCTGTTCGCGGAAACTTTTACGGGTCAGGTCTGCAACATCACGCTGAGTATCCAGTGCCATCCCTAGCTGGAAGTTAATGTTTTTTGCTACGTCTACAGATTCCCCTGGTGTGAAGGCAGCTTTCACCAACCGGCCAGCGTCCTGTGCACCTTTAACCATGTCCTCAAAGAAACGTTCCATCGCTGTAAATTCTTCTGCGATGAAATCGAGAGCATCCGCCGCGGATTCGGCTATAGTGGTCGCCGTTTGTTCTCCGCTGTCAGTGATACTTTTGCTGCTAAAATCCCAAAGTTCATTCAGCCCGTTTATCGCGTCGCCTACGAAACCAAATGCCGCGTCGAACGACATCTCTATCGCGCTGCCCACTTCTGATGCGATGCCACCCCACATACGCATCTCAGCGGCGAGTTCGCCGGATGCCACCTGTGCGTTAAGTTCCTGGATTAAATCATCGATGTACCGGATGGGTTCCGCAAGAGCACCAACATCAAGGCTGGTAGCCAGTGTCATTTTTAACTGTGACCATGAGTCGCTGGCACTGGCTATGGCCCCGTTAAGTGTGTTGGCCTGGTCCGCCATAGCCCCCGCGAAGTTTACGTTACCAATGTTGAGCAGGTATTGCTCGATATCGGCGGCGCTCTTCTTAACCACCGTAGTAGTGCCCTGGAATGTAAATTCAACATCGTTTTTGTTCTGCTTGGCCTTGATACCAAATTCTTTAAGGCGCTCAAATTCAAATGTACTGGCGTCCGCAACGGCCTCAATCATCTGATTAAGGTCTTTACCCATAGCAGCGGCAGTGTTGCCATAGGAGCGCAACGCTTCTTCTGAGGGGGTAAGGCCGAGAGCCACCAGTTTACGGAATCCCTCTACCGCCTGTTCAAGGCCATACGGAGTGTCGCGCGCGAAGTCTTGCAGGATGCTTAACGCCTGTCTTGCACCCTGCGTGCTTCCGGTTAGCGTTTTCAGGCTGGCGGACATCTTGTCCAGTTGCCGTTGGGAGTCTACTAGTTCCTGTGCGGCCTTGTACGCGGTAGCGGCGACGATGGAAGCGAGGCCGGCTACGGCTGCCCCCGCTACTTTTGCCGACTTGGAGAGATTATCAAGACGGTCCGATGTAGCTTTCGCGCCTTGCTCTGATACCTTTACAACTAAACTAGCTACATCAGCCATCGTTTCTACCCTCGAAAATAGCGTCTAAGCTCATGATGATGTCAGATTCAAACATGCCTATATTCTGGCCTGAAACGGCGCTGTATGCCACTAAATCCGACCATCTTAACTGTTCGCGCGGGTACATCTTGATGCCATCATCGTCCACTCGGCGGGTGAATTTGATTTCCCTGTACTTCTCGAAGGTGGTTAATAGCTCAGGGGGGCATTCCGGCCCTGTGTCCTGCGTTGCTTCCGGCGCATCTTGCATAACCCCCATAGCAATTAGCGCGGCTTTATGCCCATCTGCGATACTGTCAAACTCCCGCCGTTTGTGGCGGGTTATGAAGTTCCAACGGGCAAACTGGAGCAACGCGTCTACTTTTCCTGCAATTGGCGTAGCTGTTCATTGTGGAAAACGACAACGTGTTCAGCGAGGCGTTTATATTGTGAGAAAAGAGTATTCAGGTTCTCTTTATTAAATTCATCGTCGAGACTCCAACCGTTAACCAGTTCAAGTGCTAACTGGCGGTTAAGGTCCGTCGCAGCGTCTTCCATCTTAATATTGTATTCCGAGAAATCTTTCAGTTCCTCGCATTTATCACGAAGCGGTTTCAATTTACCTAATGCCGCGCGGTACGCAAGTGTAAACGCCCTCATAGCTTTAACTGCAACGTCTGCCTCAGGTGAAACAACGTTCAGCCACTCCCCTGAATCGGTGCCGTCTTTCAGTGGGATCGGCATACGGGCGCCTTTTTCCGCCTCAGCTTCGTAATAAAAATCGGAAAGTTTCATTCTTTAATCCTTTGGTTAAGAGGTTACTGGTTAAGGTGAATGCGCCAGGCGGGAACCACCCGCTTTTCGTGTGCGACACTAGGCGCAAAATAATTCTAACACATTACTTGCGGACCCCAACATAATAGGATACTATTCACTTACACCGACAATGTTAACTCAAACAGGAGCTACACCATGACAGGTATTACTATGTTCTTCTTAATCATTATCGTTTTAGTTTATTTTATCCCGTTTTTAGTGGCCCATATGCGTGGTCATAAAGCGAAATTAGCGATATTCATGGCTAATCTGTTTCTTGGCTGGGTTCTACTGCCGTGGGTCTTTATTTTAATCTGGGCGTGCAACTCGAATGTCAAAGAGAAGTGAGCTAGTATAGGACAAATCCTAAACACGAGGAAGTAAGCATGGCCCAGAAGAAAATAACCGACGAACAATTACAGGAAGAATTGAACGCCGGGATGAAGAATGTAGACATCGCTCGTAAATATGGCATCTCCGACCGCGTTATTCGTATCCGTAAAGCGAAGCTGGCTAAGAAAGGTGTAGGCCACGGGCGTGACGTTAGTCACCTTGTACCGGACGGCTACAAGATTAAAGGAACGTCGTCACTAGTGGACGAGTTCGGCAACACTAAATTGCAATGGGTTAAGACCGACACCGATGCCGAACGTCAGGTAGAGTTAATGAAGGCCGTAATCGAGGGCATGAAGTCGGAGATTACACCAGTTACCCCTGTTAAAGCGACTCGAGCCAAACGCGACGATAAGCTACTCAATCTTTACACGGTATCTGATTTCCATCTCGGTATGCTGGCCTGGGCCGACGAGAGCGGCGACGACTGGGACATGAAGATTGCAGAAGACCTGTTCTCTCGATGGTTCGATGCGGCGTTTCAGAAAGCGCCGGATGCAGGAACAGGGGTTATTAACCTGCTTGGTGACCTTGCGCACTTCGATAGTCTGGACGCCGTTACGCCAGCAAGCGGTCATGTTCTTGATGCGGACACGCGCTATCAGAAACTGGTCCGTTACATGATTCGTATGGTGCGCCGTGTTATTGATATGGCGCTGGTTAAACATAAAAATGTCCGCTTGCTTATCGTGCAAGGGAACCACGACGAAAGCGGAATGATTTGGTTGGCTGAGATGTTCAGTACGCTGTACGACAACGAGCCGCGGGTGTTCGTCGACACGTCGCCGGATGTTTACAAAATGGTGCAACACGGCAAAACGACGCTGTTCTTCCATCACGGGCATAAAGTGCGCTTCGACGCTATCGAACCGGTTATGATTGCCAAGTTCCGTAAAGCGTTCGGCGAGAGCGTTTACAGCTACGCCCACGTAGGCCACCTGCACCATCAGAAGATTGTAGAAAGTCGTAACATGATTGTTGAGCAACACCGCACCCTGGCGGCTAAAGACGCCTACGCCTCGCGCGGCGGGTGGATGTCAGGGCGCAGTGCGAATGTAATTACTTATAGCGCCGAATACGGTGAGGTCGCACGTTTAACTATTTCACCGGAGATGCTGGGATGACTTCAAAATATAACCGCACAATGACAAACACCCACGGCAGCACTATGACAGTAGACGTTTATGATGTGCTGCGTGCCTTCGACATCCGCGACCCGGCGCTACAGCACGCATTGAAGAAGCTGTTGTGTATGGGCTTGCGCGGCCACAAGGACACGGGAACCGACTTAGCAGAAGCAATTGAAAGCCTGGAGAAGTTACGGGAGTACCGAAGCAATATCGATGAGTGAAAATATTATGAAAACAATATATGTAATCCGAGTATACGACGAAGAATGGGACGAGTGGGTCGATATTTATGCCGTCGGTAGTAAGGAAGAGGCCTCTAAAGAAATGACAGAACGGAGTAACCGGGGCCAGTTAACTAACTTCTATGAAATGCCATTCAAAAGTGAGTAAGAAAAAGGCCCCGAAAGGGGCCTTATGACAATAGGAGATGATTATGGATTGGAATGAATTTTTCATATACGACTTAATTTCAGGAAGGATATTTAACAGAGTAACACGGTCCGGGAGGGCTAAGGCTGGAGAGGAGGCAGGTACTATACAGCGAGACGGATATAGAAGGATATTTTTCAGAGGCAAATGGCACGCGGCACACCGTATAGCATGGGACTTAAACAATCCTAACGATAAGCTAACCTCGTCAGATCAAATAGACCATCTAGACCATAACCGAATAAACAATAGACCGCTTAACTTAGCTAAAAAGTCCAATGCGGAAAACCATAAAAATATGTCAAAACAGCGTAATAATAAATCAGGAGTAACCGGGGTTTACTGGAACGCGAAAGAAAGGTTGTGGTATGCGCAGATATTCAACAATAACGTAAAAACACACATCGGATGCTTTAAAACGCTACTAGATGCAGTTGCCGCGAGGAGAGTTGCTGAAAGAGATTTAGGGTTTCACAAGAACCACGGTAAATAGTAAGGCCCCTTTCGGGGCCTTTTCCTTACGCGTAGCTAATACGCTGTATTACAATTGAAGATTGATATTGATTGCCTGTGGACTGTCCTTCTATGCTCTGAGTGATTGACTCAGGCCCCCCAATCTCTGGTGTAACCGCCGTAAGCTCTGCGCGTTTTAGGCTGAAAGACATAGCCCCATTTACCCCCGCCAGAATAGAGTTAATCTCTACCTGCTGCTCGTTGATAAACTTCTGAATCATTGCCATGTCGTACAGCTTACCTGAGATGGAGAAGGTGTTAGTTGCGCGGCCACGTTCCACGAACGCCACGCTACTGTTGCCGAGTTCGAACTGCGCGGAAGCACCGTTATCGTTGGTGATAGTGAGAGTATCACAACGCAACGGCGTAGAACCGTCGAACACAGACACATCTACAGATGAGAACGGCTCGTCGGCGAAGGTGACCTGAGAGAAGTCGGAACCTGTCGGTGGTGCGGTAAGAATCTCCTGACTCAGGCCAATGAACGGGAAGCTGCCGGTGACCATAGCGTTAACCGCCTGCTCCACGGTGAAGCCAGAGATTTCCACGCCTTTGGTGAGCATGTATGCGTCAGGGTTACCGCACTGGCCTTTGAACCACGTCAGGATGGAGAACGTCTTACATGCGTTGCCGGTTTCCAGCTTGTCGCCGGTTTTACCGTCGGTCTCAATAGGGCCCTCAGCGGTCAGGGTGTGTTGGATACCTGCGCCCGTAACAACCGTAGCTGTTACGGCGGTAACGATGAACGGCTTAGAGTTGTCGCCAGTTAAAGCGTCAAAATACAGAAGGTCCCCAACCTCTACACCGTCAGTAATGAAGCTTCCTGCGGCTCGGGTGAAGGTTTTCGCTACCGGGTCCACTGTAATACCAACAGCGGATAACGTCACGCCATCCTGCCACGTAGAAGTCATAGCGCCAGCAAGGAAATCATCCTGGCTACGGGAGCTAAGTTCGATGGCGTACTCCCCGCTAACCTGCTTGTTACCGGTGCGGATGGACGTAGTTTCACGGCTGCCGTCAAGTTCGTTGGAGGTCAGCGCATCACGGGTTACCGCAGGAACGCCACCTGTGTTGCGCAACGGCGACCATACCGGGCTACTTGGTGTTACACCCGGGGTCACTTCTGCCACATAGAATTGCGCGGTATTCGCGCCCTTAAAAGGAGTTGTAGCCATATTCACAGCCTCTTGGTGAATGCAATAAAGTTAATTGACAATGGTCGTTTGGCCCATCCGTTTTCTACAATCAGCGGCCCCAGGCTAACCGATTGAACCTCGGCGCAGATGTCGTTACGAGAAAATGACTTACCTGCTTTAAACGCCGTGTTAAGTAAGTCTGCCATTTTATTGATTGGCGCGCTACCTTTCACCGATGCGTAGTTAATGTCGACCTGATAAACACCGGCGCGTTGTTCCGTGAAGAACAAATCAGCCTGCTCGGTATCCGCCAGCAACATGTAACTTGCCAGATATGGTGTATCGGTTGACGTCGGCGCGTCGATGTTTTCAAGCGCAACCCTGATGCCGTTGGCGGTTCCGAAGGCTACCAGCGGCACATCGAACGCTTTTGTTAAGTCCTCAAAGTAGCCCATCATTTCACCTTGTTGGCTTCTTCGTTAATGAGTTGCTGGAAGCGAGACACATTGGTCCTAACCATCCCAGCGGGGGCCTGTTGCGACCAGCCATACTCCAGCCGTTGCGCATACGGCAGGTTATTTGCCAGTGTAAACTCGTGCCAGTCGGCGGCTTTCAGTACGAAACTTGTAGCGTTTCCGATAGCTATGTTTCCTGATTTATCGACGGCGTCTGTAGTACCTGAAGCAGGAGCCCCACCAGATGCCATCCAGTTCATACGGAATCGGCCCGTGTCTACCGGACTCGCCTTTATAATAGCGGAAAACAGCTTGATAGACACCTGGCGCATCACCTTCTCAGGGTTCTTCTTCGCCTTTTCTACGAACTTAGAGACATCAAGCGCGAAACTCATTTTCTCACCTGAATAAAGTAGGCCACGACATCATCGTTAACCATCTTCTTCTCGATGGCTACAACAGACCATTGTTCTCCGCCGAATTGTACCTTGTCTTCCATCTTCGGAACGACGCTGTAATCGGCTTTAACAATCATGTCACCAGCCTGAATCGTCGTACCGTTTACCCGTTCCGCGTTTACCGGAACCGGAACGGCCTTCAACGGCAACACTTCATCCGCAGACCAGACGTATTCACCGAGAACTTCGTCCCACACTTTCGAGCCAGCGCGAATCAGGGATACCGTGCTACCGAATTTGGTTAACAGGCGTGTACCAACGCCTTGCATACGTTTACTGAAAGCGGTGCTCATCAGGCAGCCTCCAGTCTCGAAATAACCAGTAATGCGGACGGTGCAGTACCCCATGCAGTTACGGTCGCCGCTTGCGGGTATACACCACCGAAGTTGCTTCCGGCGCTATCACGCATAATCTGAACGGCAAACGTCTGGCCCGCGGTTGGGTTAATAACGACGCGAGACTCAATCGGAATCGTTACATCCGCGCTTACCAGTTTCGTGGCAGCGGGCGAGCCGTACTGAGCGCCGTTAAGAAGAACCCGCGATAGCAGGATGGACGTTCCGCTAGCACCCGTGCGCCCCGCCTGTAACTTGATGCGAACGGCGTAGTTACCTGCGGTGTTGAACGTAACCAGCCCCGCAGCATTAATCATTACCGGGTCGGAGGCGCTTCCCTGAGCAGAGCCGAAAGTTAACTGCAGTGCCGTATCTACTGCCGCGGGCGCTTGTGTTACGGTCGACGCCGCGCGGAGAACTTCAACCTCTTTAACCCCCGGAGTGGCGTAAATAGGCGAGTCGGCCATCTGCGTCATTACCTCGCGCAATGCTGCCGGGGTAATAAGTCCGGTGGTGTTATCGGGTAGGTTCGCACCGATAAGGGTAAACATCTCTGACTTAGTTTTCGCCATTTTTAACCCCGGTACACGTTAAACGAGAAACCATTGTTAAGACCGCCACACAGTAACGGGCGTAAGGCGTCGTCCGCAGCAGTAATCGCGGTAGTAGCTCCGCTGTTGCCGTTGTTGAAGTATGTCACGGTCACTGCGCCCTCTACGCGCTCGGTCTGTACCGAACGTCCGTCTGAGTTGGCCCGAACCTCTGTGCCTGCACCATATGTAACCGCAGCGATTACTTGCGCAAGAATTACCTGTTTCGGAATGGCATTGTTAGCTACAGGGAAGCCGTTCGACGTTACCCCAGTGCGAGGATACGCCAGAGACTGTTCTGCTGACACGCGGCGACCGCACATCTGCGGTTCTGCAAGCCCGACATAAGTAGTACCGTTGCGCAATGCCACCTCTGCGTCGGTATCGTCTGCTGGTAACTCCAGACCATAATTAGCCGCTAACGCGCGGGCGTCAGCCAGACTAATGTAACTGTCTGCGTCAGGTACTATTGACCCATCTTCCACGATTAGCGGCATAAATTATTCCTCTGATTTACGGCGACGACGCTTAGCACCACCGCCGTTGTTGTGCGCTTCTTCGTTGTCCGGTTGAGTCGCAACCAGTTCATCAGCCTCTACCACACCGCGAACAGGCATCACCTGACCGTCAACAACGTCAACGCGGGTGTACTTTTCGCGGATTACATAATTATCTGCCATGACCTTTCCTTATTACGGCCCCGAAGGGCCGTTGTATTAAGACACAGTTGCTACAGTGCTGCTGGAGATAATATTACCATACACATCGTGAACAACCACTTTATACGTGCCTGAATCTGCGGTAGTAGTGGACGCCTTCGCATAGGTAGCAGCGTTTGCCCCGGCGATAGCGTTGTTGTTCTTGTACCACTGGTAGGAATATGGCCCCAGACCGCCAGTTACCGCGACGGTCAGGGTCATAGTCTGTCCTGCCGTAACTGTGGTGGTAGCCGCGAGCGCGGTAGAAAAAGATGCTGGTGAGATATTTGCCATGTCGATTTCTACCTGACCATCGGCCGGGGAGTCGTCAGAGACGCCAGTAATTCGACGTTTAATTACATCAACCATTTTTAAGCTCCTTTAGCTTACAGTTCCTGCGTTTTTAAGCGCGGTTAACAGGTTCGCTACGGTAGTACGCAGCGCGGTAACATCGGTTCGGAGTTTATTGTACTCCGCTACAAGCGCATCGAACTCGGCTTTAGTCGGGTCCGCAGCGGACTGCACCCCGGCGGCGGCGGTAATGGCCGCAGGTGCAGCCACAGTAGCTGACTTTTTAACCCCACCAACTACGCTGGTAGTAGCAGGCGTCACTGGGATATCTAGGTCGCTAAAGTCAACGTTCTGAAGGCTGCGCGGTAAGCCTTTTCCGGTCTTAGCCATAATTTACCTCTTAGTAAAAGAAAAGGGGACCGAAGTCCCCTTAGATTATACCTACAAATTAAGCACCAACACCAGTTACCAGGAAGGCAATCGGCACATGCTTACGGTCAACAACGCGGTTCCAGTTGGAGGCGTTCGCCAGGTCCTGCCAGGAAGCAGAGCGGGCGATAGTCTCGGTGCCGTTACCGGTGATTACCGCGCTGGTGAAGCTGTAGCCCAGCGGATGCAGCAACCAGGTCTTGCGGGTCCACAGGGTTTCAACGCCGCCACCGTTGCCGCGAGACTCTTCGCGCTCATAGGCCAGCGGATTGGTTGGGTTACCTTCACCGTAACCGATAGCGCCGTTGCCGAAGATGATGGAGATAAACTTACGGTCGCCACCTGTACCGACTACGGTCATGCTGTCGTCAACAATAACGCGGTAGCCCTGGTAGGTGGCGAACATGGTGTTGTTGTCAGCGTCACGGATGAAGTCGATAAGCTGCTGCTTACGAGCCTGCGCATAAACGAAGCTGTGCATCGCAATAGCGCCCAGCACTTCACCACCGTTACCCATCAGTGCATCACCCATAGTCTGGGTAGCGTCGATGAATGCACCGGCATCGAAGCCCAGAGTAGAGGACACGTCTACAACCATGTCGTTCTGCTCGTGGTAAGCATCGGTAGCGGCTACGTTGTCGTTGTACAGGCCGAGCGCGGTAGCAATCAGACGACGTTGCGCCTGGCGCTGCCAGAAGTTATCCAGGCGGGACGCTACGGATTGCAGCGGGTTCTGGCTGGTCAGTTCAACGGTCAAATCTGCCTGACCAAAACCTTCGTTCAGGTACGCAACGCGGGCCATCATCTCACCGGTCTGCACGTTACGCGGGGTTGCGATGTCCTGGTATACATCGTTCGAGTAGTTAGGCTCGATAGAGGTATCAATCGCTTTCCAGAAAGGAATATTAGCGATGTTGGACGGGCCGCGGGCAATCTCGGCAGCGTACGGAGTCGGGGTAAGAATACCGGACTGGAAGAACGCGGTTTTTTCTACCGGGTCCTCGGTCATATAAGACGCCAGGACCGGGATGTTGCCAGTTACGATATCGCCGATAGTGGTAATTGCCATTATTATTTCCTCAGGGCTTTAAGTTGCCGTTCAAATTCGGCAGGGTTCGATTTATACAGAGCTAAACGCTCCGCTTCACTCATGTCTTTAAACGCTGGTGCGGCCCCGCCGCCTTTGCTACCGGAAGCCCCGCCGCCGGAAGCTGCATTTGCTTTAATCAAATGCGAAAACGCTTTGTGTTCGCGCAGGTATTTGCGGAACTGTTCCGGGTCAGTCGTGATTACGTTGCCGTCTGCTCCGACAAACTTAGTAACCACGTCATCGCCTTCGAACTCAGTCTTAACGAACGGAGCAAGAATGTCTACTGCTTCCGGGGTAATAAAATCACCCGCGAAAGAGCCTAACACCGCTTTACGTTCGCTGCCGAGGATGCGCTCTGCCATTCGGGAGATGCGACCATCTTTCTCGGCTAACACCGGGTCATACTGGCTACGAATCGTCTTTTCGAACTCGTCCATCTTACCAGCGGCTTTTAACGCCTCCTGGTGTGCGCGCTGCCGTTCGTCTTCGGCCTCTTTTGCTTTGCGAGCAGCTTCTTTCTTCTCCGCCAGCAATGCTTCCTGATTGGCCTTAAGTCCGGCAACTTCTTTCTCAATCAGCGCCTGAACTTCTTCAGCTGTGAACATTTTCGGCGCATCACCGCCGCCGGCTTTATCTTCTGCCCCAGCTTCTTCCTGGAACGGATAACATAAAAAACGATTCATAGTCAGTATGTCCCCTGGACGTTGGAATCCGGGCCACCCGGATTTACATGTCAAGAATAAATTATTCCAACATGCAAGGCAACTATTCCAGAATATTCCTCACGTAATCCTGCAACATGAACACTTTCAGTCTCAGTTGCCGTACACATTCAGTATTCTGAACGTCGATAGCTAAATCCTCGTCGGCGTCGCTACTTGGCAGTGCCAGTTTGCACGGCGGCTGCATCATCGTCGTATCCGGGGATGGAATTGGCGTTTGCGACGGCGCGGGACTTGAGCAGGACGCGAGCATCGTCGAAAGTGCACACGCTGCGACCAGGCGTTTTAATGTACTTAACGACTTCACGGGTAATCACCTCTGATTTCGTCTTGCCTTCGTTGTCGGCGGCTGCGGCCTTTGATTCATCCTGCTGCTGCCGTTGTGTTTTCTTTGCTAATTCAGCCTGCGCCTTCTGCTGTTGCTGCGAAACGAGATTCGCCCGGCCTTCGTTCCAGCCACTGCGGTATTGGCAGATGCCGTGTGCGTAAGCCAGGATGATGAAACATGCCCCCGCTACGACAGTTGCTTTAAGATTCATGTTTCTCCTTTCTCGATAAGTAAAGCCCCGCCATAAAGCGGGGCGCTAGGCCTTATCATTTAAACATAGAAACGGCGTAATCTCAGTAAACCAGTTACTTTTTACACAAGCAATAGAGTATGACCCTTCCGAACGCGTCAGCGTAACTACACTCAGGACTTACGTCCCGCTCCGTTACCCTCCCGCGCCGCGGTCGCTTGTTCATACTTCACAAGCTCAGGTGGAGCTTAGCATATTTTTAGTGAAAAGTCAACTATTCGAATAGTTTATTCCAACATTTACAATTCAGTGGAATAACTGGAATAATCATAGGCACTAAAAAGCCCCTTTCGGGGGCTTAGTTTATTCCGGCTTAGTTACCTTCGCCGCTTTACTTACCGCCTCTACACCATCGACATCAGTGACTTTCACGAAGTATTCACCGACTGCATTAACCGTCAGAGACAAAGCCTCTTCCGGCGCGTTTACCACTTCCTTACCGTCCTTATACCAGGTCAGCGCATACGGCGCTTTACCCGCCTTAACTTCGACAGCGATAGTCACGCTGCCGTCGGTCAGTTCTGTATCGGCGGGTTGCACTGAGAAATACACCTCGCCAGCATCCGCCAGATACGGAATTTCATAAAGCATGCCCGCCGCCGGTAGCGCAATACCAGTTTTATCTGCAAACGGCATATCGTCTACTGGTGTACCTAGTACACTTTCGTCTTCAATAAACACTACGTTCTCGCCAGAGCCAGACACGCGGGCGTACTGGACTACGCGACGCGACGGTACATCAGTTACTTTAAAAAAGCCCATCATTATTCCCCTTTCAGATAATCAGCAACACGTTTATCGAGTTCCGCCATCTGCTTAAGCGTGAGCGGATTCCCGAAACCATCTACAGATATTACGCGAAACTCTTCCGGCGATATACCGCTGTTACGGAAAATCTTACCGCGAACAGGGCCGAGCGCCTGGTCCTGAAACCACGCCGGTTGCTGTTTCAGGAACTCGTAGTAAGTGGTGTCTGCACTTACCTGAGTACCCCCGTCCGCGCCCTTAGCAGCACGTTTTGCACCTTTATCGAGGAAGTCGAACTCGGAACTTATTACCGGAGCCGTGCACGACCTGCAGTTCGGATGGGCGGGGGGCATCGGCCCTTTACCAATTTCCCATGTCATTCCGTCTCTGGACCTGCAAATCGTACTGGTGCGGCTGTCCAGCGTCGACACCCACTCGTACTTCTCGATAATGCCGTCGTTCTGGCGGTACGTCTCGTTGCGGGCTTCGTTGGATACGTGAGACAGAGCAGTGCGGATTACTGTAGCCGCATTACGTTCAGAGATGTCTGCCAGTCCACCAGCGCCTACGACATTTTTAACAATCTGCCGTGTGGTTTGACCTTGTACGAAACCCATCTTAACACCTGTTACCAGGCGCGATACCTCTGTTTCGCCCCAGCCCGACATCAGCTTAGTGAAGTCAACAGGCTTGTCGCTTAACGATAAGGGCTGAAACTCGGCAGCGGCCCACACCTGCTCGGCTGTAGGCGTAACAAATTCCGCGTTAACGTTGGCGGTCAGTGTCTTTACATTCCACTCGGCCTCATACACCGCCAGTTCCTTAAGGTCTTCTGTCAGCTTTGTTTGCCAGTCGCCAGTAAGCCCGGTTAGTGCTTCTTCGAGGTCGCGTAACAGTTTGTTCAGTCGTGCAGTACTGCGTCCGTCGTCACCGAATAACAGCACCTGCCGTTTGATTTCGTCCCGCATCTCCTGAATGAACGGCGCAAGGTCTTTCACCTCGCCGGATGCGGCGCGTTGCAGCCAAATCTGGTGGCTGATTAGTGATGTCAGTAAGCTCATATTTTATCGTCTCGATTAAGAAGTTGATTTGAACGATTAGCAACATAATACGACACTAGTCATGTAAACCAAACAGGAGTGTGAAAATGAAGTTGGACGTCGGCAAATTAATATACGCATTTATCTATAATGGCTTCGATGAGAAAGACGCGTTTAACGCGGCTTACGACTACCGTAACTCCGTCGAGATATTCGGATTCGATAACAAAATAGATTTGTTACTTATTGCGAACATGTCACAAGACACGTACAACAAGGCTATAGCGGAAGAGCTAGAACACTGGTATTGAAATTAAGGCCCCATTACGGGGCCTTTTTCTTTACTCCTGTTGCTGCGCCGACTGCGGAATCTCTCCTGCTACCGGAGTAACCGCGCCTAACGGCAACGGTGCATCCTCAATAGCGTTCTGAATGTCCTCGTCTGTCCAGTCAGTTACACCCGCCTTGCGCAACGCAGCATAGTAAGCGGTAGCCGGTAACAAGCCCGCGTTAATATCAGCCATCCACTGAGCGCGGTCCTGAGAGGTCATCGGTTGCAGGAAGAACTCCATATTCAGCTTGAACTCAATCTCTGTGCCTTCACGTAGCCCCAGCATTGCGGCCACCCAGCGCAACGCATCAGTATACGCCATGCTTACGTTACGTGCGATTGTCGCCATAACAGACGTGTCAGCGCCGCGTTGCAGGCGAGCTGATTCAGCGGTGATTTGCTGCGTCGGGGTGATAAGCTGCGCGCCAATCTGGATGGCCTGATTCTCTTTATCCAGCATATTCTGCTTGGCCAGGTTGTTCTCTCCTGCCTGAACAAGAAACGCATTGCCGCCGTAACCGATGTTATGGCCTGAACGAGACCCCATGCGGACGCCGCGGGGGTTGGCTTCTTTCCACTGTTCCATGCTCATGTTATCGCCCGGGGCGATGAACAGAGTAGGCTGGCCTACGACGAAGCTGGACTCCTCATTGTCCGCGCTGTTGCGGAAATGCCCGATATTAAGCTCAGCCAGCGGCAGCAAAGGTGCATCGTCAATAGTTGCATCGTTGTTGCTCGCCCCAATGAACGTGAACGGAATTTTGCCGCGCAACTGTTCGCCAAGTTCCGGGAATATTTCGATTACTTCACCCTGAGCACCACCTTCGGCATCGAAGCGATAAATGCGCTGGCGGTATCGTCCGTCAATCAAATCGAGAACGCGGTATTGCTCGCCGAACTTTGTTTCGAACTCTGCACCTGTCTCCGAGTACTCCCATACTTCTCGCAACACGACCATCGTCACACGGTTAACCGAACCGACGCGGGTAAGTCGCCAGTTGATGATGTTCTCTGCGGTGTAGAATGCGATGACCGGGTTTAATAATCCCGCGTTCTGCTCTGCCGCCGTTGCAGCGGCGGTCTCCGGGGCGTCCACCAGCAACCCGCCCCGGCCTACCGAGTCAATCTCCATTAGCGTATCCTGCGCGTGCTGCCACAGCCCGACACCAGAACCATCGGCGTTGCGTAACAGGTACTCAAGCTCAGGCGGGATAATCTGCTCGGGGTCCTTGCGCATCACTGACCCGACCATCCCGGCCAGGGTACGTTTAGTGAAGTTGTAGCAGATAGCGCCGTTCTCATATTCTTCCTGGCGCTGGGCTGCATAGGTCGGGTCCGGCTCGTTCTTCCCGACGTTGCGAAGATAGCGAATAAGGTCGCCTTCCAGCGCGTGGCGTACCTTCTGCCATTTATCGAAGTGATGCAGCCATTCCCGGTGTTTTGTCTTAACACCCTGATTCTGACCGTTCATAGTTAACATTGAATAATCCTCTTAAAGTGCGAAAGTCACCGGGATGTTGATTACTGGTTTAACCACCGGCATCTCGTAAACTACAGGATAGCCGAGAGCATCCGCCATATGGTCAATAACGCCGTCTTTAGCTGGTTCACCGTTATCGTCGTATGCCTGCTGCTCCAGCGTCTTCGCTATCTCGGGGCATAAGTGGTCGTTAACCCACAGCTTACCTTTTTCCAGCGCGGTATTCACGGCTAAAACACGGTCTTTAACCGGTGGGTTGGCGGATTTAGCGCGAACATCGAACCCGGCCTGCTGTAGTAAGGCGATATCAGAGATTGACGCCGAGTTGGTTTTGCGGTTCTTTCCGCTGGCGTCGGGGTAAACGACGATGCGGTGGCCTTGCGACTTCCACTTCTCGGTAATTACGCGCACGGTGTCCGGCGTATCGAACAGGCCTTTCAGTTCAGCGACAGCGTGCCAGCCGTCTTTACGTTGCACATACACGGCGCTTGCGTTCTTTGTAACGTTGAAGTCCTGCCCGATATACAGAGTGTCGCCCGGTTGAATTGTCTCTTTGCTGCGGTGCTTACGGCGGTCATAGGCGTAGTACACGCTGCCGGATGTCAGGTTAACGAACTCACCGTTCAGATACGCGTTAATCAGTTGCGCCGGGTAAGTCTCGGTCAGCGAGCTAATGTAATCCGGCGGCAGGAATCGCGCATTCTCATGAGTGGAAGCCTGAACCATCGAGTAACTCGGCGTCGGGTTCTCTTTGAACTTGGCGTAGACGAACTTGAACCCTTCCGGCGTCGTGGTGACGGAGATGTGGTTAATTACGCCCGGGATAACCAGACGCATACGGGCTACGATTTTGTTCCACGCCAGTTCCGCTTTCTCACGGCTCAATACGTCCAACTCATCGACGACCGCAGCCGCGATTTTGAAACCAACTATCGAACCCGGGTTATCCATTGAACGGCAGATAACCGTACCGAGCACCGTCTTGCCTCGCGTAACCACGACTTCTTTGTCGCCGGATTTAACCAGCACATCGAGGCCGAGTAGGTTAGCCGCTTCCTCGAATGTCGGGTAGAAAATGTCGCGGATAGCCGGGTATGTGGGGCCGAAGTAGCCGAGGCGTGTACCGGGGTGCTTTAGTATAAACGTAAGCAGGTCCAGACAGCCAACAAAGGTTTTGCCGCTACCGAAGCCGCCGACGTATGCCTTGTATTTGTTATCGCAATTCAGGAACAGCGCCTGTGGAGCGGATAGCTGAATACTCATTCCTCTACCTCTCCCATATTCGTTGTTACGATTTTACCTACAGGCTCCGCAACGCTGAAAACAATCTCGGTCGGTGCCGTTTCTTCGGTCGATTCAACCGGTTTCTCTTTGCTGAGGCCCAGCTTAGCCGCAGCAAACGTAGCGGAGATGCCCGCGGCCCCTGTCTCAGTGAAGTACGCCTCTTCCAGCGCCTGTGCTGTCTCCCAGGCTTCTGCAAATGCTGGAATCTCACGCAGCCACAGCTTAATAATCGGGATAGTGACGCCGATGTGTAAGGCGAAGCGGGCCAGCGACGGCGGCTTATCCTGAATCAGCGGGCGCTCGTCGCCTTTGGACGTAGGAACAAGCTCCCACGACGTGCGGTCGAAGAACTCGATTAAAGCGTCGCAGTAGTCCGGGTCCCACAACGCGGCGGAATTACGGGATGATTGATAAAGGCTCTGTTTACCGCGTGGCCGTTTACGGCGACGGTTTGCGCTAACAGCTTCTTCATGTGCAGCTTGCACCACCTCTGGCGACGGCTGCTTTAGTTTCAGCTTCATAGAATCCCCTTGCATATGCGTCTGACCATCAGAGCGCACCAGACGCGCCCTACGCGTCTAAAGGGATTATATAAGGGGATTGGGCGGGATGTACAGAAAAGCCCTCCGTAGAGGGCTTGTATCAGTTGTATAGGCCGTGTCGTGGTGCTCTTTTACCATCGCCGCCGTAGTGGTCGTTAGCTACGGCAATAGCCCATGCGTCAGGTATGATTAGTAGTCTCATTTTACGAATCTCAACAGGGCATCAGCAATACCTGATGTTACCAGGCCGAAAAACATAGGCCACCAAATGTAGCGTGGTAGATTGGTAAATGTTTTGGGATTGACCCAGAAAGCCATTAAAAACGCAAACCAAAACACCTTGAGACCGATGTTGCTAAGTAATTCTAAAATATTCATTCCCCGCTCCCCTCTTTAGCAATGCGTTGCTCAGTTTTAGTGATACCGCGGCGTGTGAATAACACCGGGCTTGTCTTAACATGCGTCATCAGACGGTTGTTATAAATTACGTGGCGCTCGCAGTTAACGTCTTTGCTGTACTTCGCAATCGTCATTTCGTTGATGCCGGTTTGTCGGCATGTCTCCGCCATCGTACCAAATTCTTTAATAAGGTTCGGAATGCTGGTAATCATCCTAAGAAATTCCTCGTCGTCCACATCGTATTCGGATATTTGTTATCGCGGTCCTGCACTACGGCAATCATGTTACCCCGTTGCACCAGGCAGAAGTGCCGCTGTTGCTCGCCGTTGTAGCGGCGCCAGATTGCTTCTTCGATTGCTGCGCTAATATCACTGAACATACCCGATACCCCACATAACTAACATTCCAACCGCAACACCAATCAGAATTGATACGGTTGTATTCGTCCACGCCCGTTGCCTACGCAAAGTTTCTGCGTTCTCCAGAATGTCGCGAACACGCGTTAAGTGTTCAATCTCCAGTTTCGCAGCGGTTAGTTCCTGAGTTGCTTTTGAATACTTACCGTTAATCCTATCAAGCGCCTTCTTTAGGTCTTTGTTGTTCTTCTTGAGTTGTTCAATCTGTTCCATACTCACCCCACTATCTCGTCACCAAGCCGCGCCGTTTCTCGTATATCGTCTACCACACAGGCGGCGTGCTCACGGCTAATCGCAAAAATGTAGAAGCTGAACTTCTTCCCGTCGGCGTCGATGTGGTTAACCGAGTAGGGTTTCCACAGGACGCCATCAATAACTACTGGTTTAGGCGACTCCATACGTTTCACCGCACTTAATGCATGTGGCGCGATGTAACCCACCAACCACATGTAGGTAGTAGTCATGTGCACAAGGCTTTTCACCCTCTTTCAACTTATCAAGCAACAACTTAAACGCCTCCAGTTGAAACTCACCGTTAATTGACAGTTGCCCGCCTAACGTCTGTTTCTCAGACTCAAGCACCAGAATACGGCGTTCGAGTGATGCTATTGTGATTTTAGGCATGACGCTGTACCCCGCATTTAATACACTGCCCGCACATATCCTTCGGATTGTAGTCGAACTCATGTTCGCACTTGTTCAGGTTGAAGCGGTTAATCAGTTCACGGCGCGTCTCATAAAGCGACTCTACCATTTGCTCGGCTACTGCAATTTTAGTATTCAGGACGTGCATCACGTGTCCGATGTCTACGCCGCCGTCAACGGCCTCTACCATCATCCTTTCGTATTCGCGGTCAGTCATTATCGAACCTCTACCCAATCAGTTTTAGCGAACATGATTTCGCGGTTAATCGTGACAAACGGCAACATAGAATCCCACTCGATGCGCTTCACCACTACGTCGTAGCCGCCGTAGTCATCATCAATACGGATAACATCGCCAAGCTCAACATCTGCAATTAACTTTTTCATTCTTTACGCTCTCCCCACATGCGATTGAGATACTTGTTCTTGTCCGGCCCCGGGAAACTGTTACGTTTCATCAGTTCCTCGCGTGTCGGGAACGGGGTGTGATTGACTTTACGGCCTACTCGTAATGGTTGGCTTACTTCACCGTGTTCGCTCATTTCTTCTCTCCTGCATAAGCTGCTTTCAGTGTCTGCATCGCGGCGAACCAGAACGCATCCGCCGGGATACTGTTGCTCAGGTTGCTAACGGCGATGCGTGCCATCAGTTGTGCGTCTTTGAATGCTTCAATATCTGTGATTTTCATCTTCTCTACTCCGTTCTCGTTGTCGATGAAGTAAATATAATAGGGTCTAAGGTAATAGTCAACTAGTCATTACAGAAAATAGATAAAAAAAATCCCGGCTGGGTCAGGGCCGGGATAAAACTGGAGAGCAGAGGGATGGAACAGGAGGTGATTTAAGTATCGTCGGATTAGTCTCAGGTGTCAATTGGTAAAATAAAACCCGGATTCGCGGTCCGGGTTTTGGTCATAAGCCCATGAACCATACGCAGTCTCCACCGCTTGGGCTGCTGCTTCAGGTTTACCGGGGCTTAGTGTGCAAGCACAAGCGGAGTAGGGATAAGTTTACTAAACGCCTTCGTATTCGTCCATCATTTAACAGCCCTCCCGATAGACTCAGCCTCCTGCCACGGTTTACCGTCGAACAGCGCCAGACGACCGGCTGTACGACGACGCAGTCCAAGTATCGGTTTGCCGTTCTGGTTGATGAACAGCGCCAGCTTAGCCCGCAGCGTCGCAACATCACCGGAACGCAGTGCCTTACCCGTGCCGGTAGTAGCGGCAATCACACCAGCGCCTGCGTTATACACCAGGTCGCACACTGCATCGAACTGAGCTTGTGTAAGCGAATGGTGGGCTGCGGCGTCAACCGCGGCTACAGCCTTAGCCATATCGCGATTCAGTAGCAGGAGGCCCTGACCAGGTGTGATGGTCTTGCCCGGTGTTACGTCCGGTCCGTAATGCCCGTAACCAATAGTCAGGTACTTCTCGTTGGGCGTAGCACGGTACGCAGTTCCGCGGAACCCCTCAAACGCTGCGGTAAAATGCAATCCATTATCTGAAATATTTCGAGACACGCTTATGCCCTCCGTATGACAGCCACGCCTGGCGAATCTGGCGCAGCGCAACTAATGTGATTAACGTCTCAGGCAGCGTCGGGGACATGCTACCCTGTAACAGGTGGATGCATCCGGCCGCGCAGACAATAGCAGTCAGGATATAGAGCACCCGGCCAAATAATCCGTCGTCAACGCTGGGATGATACACATTAAACAGCGATGTGCCCCCGATTGCCAGCATACCGCCGAACCAGAATAACTCATTCATCCGTGCCTCCTCTACGTGCGATGTATTCTCCGGCTACGATACCGGAGAGACGGGAATAGATGGGCATCCAGAGAATTGCGATGATGAATCCGAGGCCAGCTATCTCGCGCTCACCGGTAATACCGAACCATTGAGCAGCAAGAGGTGCACCAAATACGGCGCAAGTGAATCCAGTTGCGATAAAGCAGAATCCGTCGATAGGGCCAGAAATAGCGGACTTATGTTGCCGTAGTCCGATTACCCCGCCAGCTAGTGCGGCAGCCAGAAGCCACCCCGTCACTGTTTCAGTAAATTTATCCAAGATGAATCCTCCAGGTGCGTATTAAGTATGCAGTAACTGGAGGATAGCACGGTTAGGAATTATCTTAATAACGGTTTATTTGTGCCTCCATATGTATTGCCGTCTCTGCGGTTTCGTCGGAATATCCTCGTACCCCAGCGATTTCCAGTAATTAAATAACCGATTAGCGACTGCGGCACGTTCCTGCGTTTTAAACTCACCGAGATTCACGGCCTTCCCGTTCTGGAACCCACAGGCACGTATAGCTTTACGCCGTTCTGCCAGTTCTCGGTACGTTGAGTTGCGCGCTCGCGTCTTAACTTTAGGCGACAGCGGCGCAAGGCCGCTTCGTTTCAGGATGTCAGTTGCGAGAGACATTATTTCTCCTGTTTACCAAGTCGCTTAGGTGAGCAGATAGCGCGTACCTCTGAATCGTTGGGCTTGTCGCCCTGAAACAGGAAGTGCGCGTTCTCTGCGGCGCGTGCCGCTGACTGGCACGCCTCCACAGAATAAAACGTTTCTGATGCCGCGAGTTGCATATGACCCGCGGTCAGTACCCAGATAAATAAGATGCTGGTCATTCGGCTATCACCCCGCATTTAGCGCAACGCCTATACTGTTCGCCGTTAGGGTAGTAATGCCCCCACTCCAACTCGTGTTTGCATTTCTGCGTATGGTCTTTCGGTTCATACTCTGGGTCATCCCACTCATGAGCACCGCACTCGCGGCAAAACCGACTACCAGGCACATTATCCTTGTGGCCTTCGGCAATAAACAATCCGGGAGCGATAATCCAATCGTGCTTGCAATCCAGCCTTACGACACGGTAACGGATGACGTCATCCATGTTGCCGATGTGTTTCCATCTGAAATAGCTGGCACCGAGGGGTCCGGCACTCCCCCCATCCCGAAATATAACGTCAACTTGTTGGCCACGGTCCACCGGGCACTCCCCGCCCTCCCACTTAACCCACGGTTCTGTAACCTGAGTATCTTCTTTACGGCAACCAGATTGCTCCTGTTTGCGGATAAGTTTGTACGCCTCCGCATCACCAGTAGCTTTGGCCAGTGCCAGATGTAACTCCTTAATCTGCGCCGACGCGTCACGTAACTGGTTCTTAAGTGACTGCACCTCGTGCACCAGGTCTTCGCACTGGTTGTTATTCACCTGCTGCCGTAGTTGGTCAATCAGGTACTCGAATACTTCGTTTTTATTGTTCATATTCTTCGCTCACTCCGTTATAGACGCCGTTGTAATCACCGTCGCAGATGAACGGGTAGAGCATATCTTCGTACTCGTCCTGCAACTCACCTAAAGTCACTTCGCTATAATCTTTCATCTTCCATCTCTCCTCTCGTTCGTGTAAATGAATAGTAGCCTATTCTATCTTAGTGTGCAAGTAAATTTTATTGGTGTTTGTATTGTTGCGCCTCCTGCAATAGTCGCTTCGATTGTTGCGTTTGGTGAAATAGAACAAAAATGAGAAAAATGATACGCTGCTGTGTAGCAGCGTAAGTCACAAAGCCAAATAGTAACCTATTGACCTGTTACACCACCTGTTACACCACCTGTTACACCAGCACGAGCTTGCGCACCAGCTTTCCACGCCCGCCACGCGAGACGCGTCTTAACGTTCAGGTACTCTTTCTTCGAACCCTTGTTAACCGGCAACCCCTCGACGACGGCCCACCGTTCGAATGCTTCTCTCATACCAACCCCCGCAACGCGTGCACCAAATAAACGGCGCTGACAATTAAAATAAACGGATAATTATTCACGGCAACCTCCCTCAGAGTCGTCGGCACTGGCATCATGATTCGATGCCGTTAGTGTTTCACACAGTCGTTGTAGGTCCACGTATAAAGTTCCTCTGGGGATTTTTCAGGCATTGCAAATGCGATTTCTGTCGCGGCAAGAGCCGCAGAGTTAAGAATATTTTTAACTTCTTTGCTGGTAATCTCCAGTAACCCCATATAAATAGTTGACCGGCTTAAACCGGCATCACGCTGCACACCAACAGCCTTAGTAATATCTGCGAAGTTATCGCACATCACTTTATCTGCTGCCGTTGCGTTTACTGAAACTAAAATTGCCGCTGCTGCTATTATTAACTTTTTCATCTGGCTTCTCTCTCTCTTCATTAATTTATTTACCGGGCTTATCGACTCTTCGTATGCTCGTCGCCGCTACTGACCTTATTAAAGGTTGGCTCCCTGCCTCGCCCCGATAAGTGAATAGTACCCTATTATGTTGGGGTGTGCAAGTAAATAGTTACGATGCCGTTGTGATTCTTTAGAAACTGTTGTGCCTTTATTCTTTTTACTTGGTAACTAAAGGGCAGGCCTTAAGCCTGCCCAATAATCGTTACATTTTTACGGTTGCGAATCTACGGCATATTAAGAAAATCAGATACTTAAGAGATATGCTGCCGATGAGAATAGAGCTTGCCCAAGGCAACCGGAGATACTTAGGAAGTAAAGTTACGATAATTCTCATGTTCAGTAAGCCTGTGTTTAACCCTTTGCTTGACGCACGGGTTAAACATTCTTACAAGGTGAACAGGAATCAAAGTAACTAAGATATAGAAGCACCTTAAACGAAGATTTTCATAATGTCAATAGGTGCGATTATGTTTGATTTCCCATTATTCGCAATGTATACTTGGTTTCGTTAACTGATAATGAGGGTTTGAGAATGGTTACTTTGACAGAAGAGCAGTTGAAAGAGTTGCTTATAGAAGCGTGGTTTAACGGACATAACGAGAGCAGATACTGCCCCAATAAATATGGCACAGCTACAGCGTTCGCGCGGGAAACAATTAAGGAGATTAAAGATGACGCAGAATGAGGTAGCTGAGCGTATCGGGGTTACTCGCCGCACGCTGAACAACTGGTTAAAGAGTGGGAAGTTCCCGGATTGTTGTATCCGCATTATGGGCCGCCGTCAGCCTGGTACGTTTGACCGGGAGAAAGTGGAAGCGTGGATTAAGGAGAACGTAAAATGACCGAGTTCCAGTCGCGCGTATTTACGGCGGTCGTTTCGTTAACACGCAAAAAAGGGTCGTGCAGCGTTATCGACTTGCGCCGTAGTTATTTTAAGTACTATAGTTCCACCATTATTGAAGGGTCGTTGAAGGTGCTGGTTAAATCTGGTGTCGTGAAAAATGTTGGCGGAAAATATAGCGCCGTTGTAGAAGTTCGTGGGGTGACCGCCACCTTAGAAGACCTGGAATAAAAGAAAGCCCCGACGCGGTGAACGCCGAGGCCAAATTACTTGCTGAAGGAAATACAACATGTCCGATGTAATCTTATCCTACTCGTGGTCTCGTCGCAACGCGCGGGCGGAGAAAAAGGATATAAACGTCAGAACCACACACACGGCAACGCTGGACGACCTGAAAGAGTTAATCCAGCCGCTCGATTCCGTTCGTGACGGGATTAACCCGAAGACCGCACCCGGCTATATCACCGCCGCGTGCGACTCAACGCACAGCACCGTAAAAGACCCGGAAACTGGTGACTTTAAGCAGGCGCGTAAAGGCTTCTTTTACCGCTGTGACGCGTCTGTAAGCAAATCGTCGCTGGCGTATCTGGACTTCGACAGTGCGACGCCGGAAGAGTATCAGGACGCGGTGCGCCTGGTTAAACGCAGCCGCCGGGTAATGTGCCTCTACACCACGGCATCCCATACCGATGAGTCACCGCGCTTTCGCGTCGTCATGCCGCTGGCCCGCCCGGTTGAGGGTGGCGACATCATCCGTGTTCGTCACGGATTGCTTGAGTACTTCTTCAAAGGCATGGGCGCTGACCGCAGCGGTTTCACTCTGTCCCAGCCTATGTATCTGCCGCCGGTTGGCTCTCAGGTTATCTGGTCGCGCCGCAACGACCTGATTGACCCCGGCGAGTTACTGGAAGGCATCCCGGATTACGAGGTGAGCAGCGCATCGGATTACCAGATACCGGAAGAACTGCGCACCGCGTTTACAGACGCGTTCGAGGCACTGGCGTTCGAGTACGGTGGCATCATGACCCCCCGAGGCCTTAAGATGCCAGCTACACATGAACACGCAGAAAACTACAGCGACCCGACGCCGCGCACGGACGACTTCCTGCTATGCTTCCCTCGCGAGGGATACGAAGCGCCGAACGTAACTATGATTCACGACACCGACATTACGGCGACCGAAGGCATGTCGCCGAAAGATGTGTGGAAATACGCGTGCGATGCGACTGGGCTGCCATTCAGTGAAGTCGCCGAGGCCATCGGTTGGGGTGTACGTGAATCTGTTTCATGCAGCCTCGACGACCTGGAAGACGACGAGGACTCCGAGGAGGACGAGTTACCGGAACCGGTAAAGGCTGATTTCGTCGTCGAAGGTTACATGCCATCGGATTGTATCTGGGATATCGTCGGGGAATCTGGCACGTACAAATCATTCTATACGCTGGGGATGATGTATCTTAGCGCCGCCGGATACCGGTTTGCGGGGGCGGATACCCAGCGATGTCACCATTTCTATATAGATGGTGAGGGGGGTGCAGCCACACGCACTCGTATCGATGCACTCGCCGCTAAATATGGCGAGGAAGGTAAAGATTATGTACATGTTATCGATATGGGCGAAGTCGGCAAACTGAAAAGCCTGATTAAGTTAATGCGCGAAACTGCAGGTGATGAACCAATTGGCATGGTTGCGTTCGATACTCTCAACCAGACGCTGGCCCTGACGATTGATAAGTTCGACGAGAACAGTTCATCAACGGCAATCGGTATGGGTAAAGTTATCGCCATCCTGAAAGAAGTACGTGACGCTACTAAAGCCGCGGTGGGTGTTGTCCACCATACGCCGAAGGGTGGGAAGAAAGCTCGTGGTAGCGGTGCGCTGTATGCCGGTGTCGATGTGGAGCTGACAATCGAACGCGCTACCGACCGTCAGATAAACGTATACCACTCAAAATTTAAGCACGGGCCTCAACAGAAGACGGTTGGCATGGTGCTTGAGTCAGTACAGTTTCGTGAAGCGCCACCGCCGAAAGAGTACCGCGCGGTTGAGTTCCCCGGTAGCACAGATGTATATGGCACAATCGTAAACCTCGACCTGCCTGAGCCGCACAAGGCGCTTGTGCTGATGCCGTGGGGCTTCGAGCCGTTCAAAACTGACGAGGAGAAAGAGCGGGAAGAAGGGCTGACAAAGGAAGGTAAAGAAAACGTACGTAAAACCGTAGAGAACGCAGTCAACGGTTCAGAGGCCACGATACTGGCAGCGTTTGAACTGGCGGAAGGAACCTACAACGGCAACGAAGGTATCACGGTAGCCGCAGCGAATAAGCTCGCACAGTCTGACCCTAACGCAAAGGCGTTTAACTCCAAAGAAGCCATAGAACGCGGGAAGATTAAGAAAATGGTTGAGGCTGGGTATCTCGTGCCGGGTACCGACGAGAACAATCAGATAATCCCGGGCCGTTACAGACTTAACACCCGGATAACGGATAACAAGATTCCGAAGACAATATACGAACCGAATGAAATGCTGACAGTGACAGAGGAGGATTTGGAATGAATATTTACGACTTCACCAATGACCCAATTAAAGCAGTGAACGCAGGCTACCGCCCGTCGTACCTGACATGTGTTTCTTGCGTAGCAAACAACTGGTGGACTTTTTGTAAATGGACAGCGGGGAGTGTCTGGAGGTTTAAAGACGTTTTAGATATGACACTAGGGGAGATTATCGAAGCCATCTATACATCAATTTTTGGATTGGCGATTGTAATCAGCTTCCCGGTAAGTGTGTGGCCTTTGTCTCTACTTCAATACCTGATGCTGCAACGCAGGATTAAAAAGTTGGAATAACTCAACAAGTTGCAATAAAAAGAAAGGGGCGTTAAGCCCCTTCACCTAACGCCAGCCACTTGGCGTCTACTTGCAGCACTTCCGCCAGCTTGAACAGCGTCGCCGGGCGGACGTCCTGAGTTACCCCGAGTGCCAGCTGGTTAATCGCACCCTGGGAAATGCCGGCCAGGACTGCCAGACGGCGCTGGGAGATGCCGAGTTCTTTGCGGCGTTGTTCTACACGGATGCCTAGTTCAGATGGTTGCATGTCAATTACTCCTTAGTCAGTTGATATGTGAATAGTACCATATTAATTATTTTAGAAAAGCCCATTGACATAATGAATAGTTAGCTATTATAGTTAGCCCATACCAAACGAGAGGTGACAGATATGAACATAATCACAGGAGCTATAGCTAAAGGTTTCTGGGCAATTTTCGGCGAACCGCAAGAAGTATGTACAAAACATAAATTTGTACTTTCTTGTGTAGTCGGGGATGAGTTTGACGGATTCGATAAACTGGTGGTTTGCGACCATTGTGGGCAAGAAGCCATTCAACATTCAAACGGTAAATTTGAATTAATAGACGATAGCCTTACAGAAGGCGACAGCGAGTAACCTAAATAAACAGGAGAACAAATAATGTTAGACCAATTCTTAAAATTACTGGAACGTTTCGTAGTTGCGCATGAACTGATTGCCGCGAATATCGCGAAACAGTCAGTACAAGTTGCAGCGCCGTTAGAAGTCGAAAACGTCCTTGAACAGGCGAAAGAAGCCGCTGTTAAAATAGTAATTGAACAGAACAAGGCGCAATCAACAAATAAATCAGGAGAGGTAATTGAGGCACCGAAACGCAAGCCGCGTAAAGCTAAAGTAGAGGAACCAACACCAGAGCCGGAAGAAGAAGTCGATTACCAGTCTCTGCGAGACCAGATTCAGGCTATCGACGATGCGATTAACGAAGGTCCGAGTGACGCCGCGTGCGATGATTCAGATGAACTGCTGGAAGAGTTCACCGGTAAGAAGATGAAGATTGCTGCGATTAAAGACGAAGACCTGGCTGAATATCTGGAACGCCTGACAGCAATCAAGAACAAGTATTTCGAAGAAGAATAACTATCCTGCGGCCTTCGGGCCGCTTTAACTGAGGGCCGGAATTATGTGTGGAAATAATGGTGGACAGGCTTTTCCTGTCGCAGGGTCGGACCATAATTACGCCGAAGAAGGCGTGTCATTGCGCGATTACTTCGCGGCTAAAGCTCTTCAAGGGTGGCTTGCCAGCTACCCAGCGGACGCAGTGCACCCTGTAGCCGCGGGGAACACCGCGCAGGTCGCGCAAATGGCATATATCATGGCCGATGCAATGTTGGAAGCGAGGGACTCCGAATGATTTACCAACTCTACCGCGCCGTAGACAGGCGGGATAACACAGAGGCGCTATGGCTCTTGCGTGCGCCGTCCGGTGCGCACCAGATGGAAGAGATGGCGTACTTAGGCCAGGCACCACGGCCTAAAGATATAGGCCGCCACGTGTCGCAGATTAAGCGCACGACTTTCGCTAAACCTGACTTTTATGTCTTCGAGTCGATGTATGGGTGGGCTATGCACTGTCATCACAAGACACGACATTTAATCGACCAGTGGGAAAGCAGGGCATGAATTGGATTAGCGTAAACGAAGCATTACCGGAGTCAAAAGACGATTCTGTTTTAGTTTGCTCAGTAGATGGCCGTAAATATGGCGATAACGGGTTCCCGGAAGGTGGAATTGATTTTGTACATATACAGGACTATTTCGACGACATTACTGCTGGGCTGGATAAAAACGGAAATCAGTTATATACGAAACAGTATATCGAGATGGGCATAACGCACTGGATGTATTTACCGGAACTACCAGAGGACGCTAAATAATGATTTTAAAAGAACGCGGCGGCAATAACGATGTACACGCCTTGCTGTCGCCGTCAGGCGCTAAGAAATGGCTAAGTTGTGCAGCTTCGCTGGCCTGTGAGAAAGATATTCCTAACACGTCGGGTAAAGCTGCTGTATTGGGCACAGCTATGCACACCATAGCCGAGATGCACCTTAACCAGTACATCAAAGGCACTGCGTTGCCATTAGAGCGTGAAGTTGGCGCTTACGTGCTGGATGAGGGCAAAGGCCAGATTAAGGCGCTTATCAGCCCGATGAAAGGTGCAGTACCGATTACAGCGGACATGATTGAGCAGGTACGCAAGTACACGGACTACTGCAAAGCGATTATCGACGTAGCGACTTATGCCAAGCTGGAAATGCGCATCAATCTCACTGAGGTATTGCACCCTGGATATGAAGGCGTTGAGACGTTCGGAACCGCTGACCTTGTTGCTGTGCAGGAACTGGCTAACACAGACGAGCACATGCTCATTATCGGCGACCTGAAAACAGGACGACATCGTGTCGAAGCAAAAGAAAACAAGCAGCTTATGCTTTACGCTCTCGGTGTTTATCGCCGGCTAAAGAGACGTTATAACATAACAGTTGTTCGTCTGGTCATCTTCCAGCCGTACGCTGGAGGCGCGTCAGAGTGGGACATCTCTGTTGAAGGCCTGGAACTGTTCGCTAAGTTTGCACATAAACGTGCACTATTAGCACTAGACGCGTATTTCCGTGGCAAGAAGAACCTGAAAGCGTCGGACTTCAGGCCGTCGGATGATGGTTGTCAGTGGTGCCGGTTCTCCGAACAGTGCGCCGCGCGTACAAAGACCGTTAACTCTGTACTCGCGGAAGAACTGGAGGACGACTTTGCGCTGGAACTTACGCCGGAGCAACTCGTAGCTGAGTATGAGAAGTTACCGTTGTTGCGCCAGCACATCGACAAGGTTGAAAAAGCTATGGCTGCCGCATTGCATTTCGGTAAGAAAGTGCCGGGTTACAAGCTGGTTGAAGGTCGCCCTGGTAATCGTGCATGGAAAGATACCGATGCTGTATTCGAGAAGTACGGTACTATGCTGCAAAAAGTAGTACTCATGACGCCGACCGAAGCTGTTAAAGTCATACCGGAAGAAGAACTGAAAGACTTCATTACACGTAAGCCAGGCGCGCCATGCGTCGCAACGGCAGACGACAAACGGCCTGAGTGGAATCAGGTAACAGAGGAGGATTTGGAATGATTCGTAAAATGTTCAGGGTGCTTGGTGGATTTATGGCGTTTGTTGTTTATTGGGCTATGGTAACACCGCTTTTAATTATCTTACTCCCACTCGTGGTCTACGTTGCGATTAAGTACGAAATAGTAGACCCTGAGGAACTGGACTCGACGAAGGAACTTAAATGGGTGCAGAATTTGGAGTGGCCTAACGTATATTTAACTATAGTTGAGAAAATAACTGGCTGGAAGGGTTGACACCTGAATAGTTAGCTATTATAGTTCTAATCACTGGCCGGGCAGCTTCCCGGAGTAAACTGAAAAGCGAGAAATTAAGATGGGTATTAAACTGAATCTGCGTAAAGTAAACACTGCATGGGTTAACGTATTCGAACGCGAAAAAGACCGTGAAAACGATGATGGCTCAATCACTAAGGGCCAGTACAGCGCGACTATCATCCTGCCGTCTGACCATGCGCAAATCGACGCGCTCTACGATACGGTTTACGCTGTAGTTGAAGAAGCGTTAGGTTCAGCCGCCGCCGAGAAATGGATGAAGTCCAACTACGGCGAAGGTAAGCACATGGATAAATGCGCTATTAAAGACATTGCTGAGCGCGACAATCCGTTTGAAGACTTCCCGGAAGGCTTCTACTTCAAAGCGAAGGCGCAGAAACAGCCGCTGATTGTAACCTCTAAAAAAGGCGAAACTCAGGTAGAGCAAGACTTCAACGTAGACGGCGAACAGATTGAAGGTGAACAGGTTTACAGCGGCTGCGTCGCTAACGTAAGCGTTGAAATCTGGTTCAGCCAGAAATACAAAGTTCTCGGTGTTAACCTGCTGGCGATTAAATACGTCGGTGAAGGTAAAGCGTTCGGGGGTTCTAAAGTCGCCGCAAGCGTCGACGACCTGGAAGACGACGAAGAAGATGAAGCACCACGCCGCGAACGTCGCCGCCGCTAATATCTGAATCAATTTAACTAAGGCCCTTTATTGGGCCTTTTTACTAAGGGTCGAAAATAATGAGTTACCTGTTCTTAGACTTTGAAACATTCTCCGAAGCCGATTTAAAGAAAGTCGGTTCCTATGCCTACGCGGAACATCCAACTACCGAAGTGCTTATCTGTACCTATGCTTTTGACGACGAGCCTGTGCAGGTATGGGATTGCACTGATGGCAGCGACATGCCGGGAGATTTGCACCGCGCCTTGCGCCGCCTGGTGAAGCCTAACAGCCGCATCAAGATGGTATGGCACAACGGTTCAATGTTCGACAGGCTCATCATGAAGCACTGCTGGGGCTTTGATATTCCAGTAAGCAACACCATTGATACGATGATTTGGGCGTTTCGTCACGCGCTGCCTGGTTCACTTGATGCGTTGTGCGAAGTGCTGGGCGTGTCCGCGGACAATGCGAAAGATAAACGCGGCAAGGCGCTGATTCAACGTTTTTCTAAACCTACGCCAAAGAACTACAAAATCCGCCGCTACACCGCCGAAACGCACCCGGACGAGTGGGCGCTGTTCATCAAGTACGCCGTGAGCGACATCACTGCGATGCGTGAAGTCTTCCATAAGCTGCCGCGGTGGGGTAACTCCGAGTTCGAGGACCGGGTACTGGAACTGGATCAGTTAATTAACGACCGAGGGTTTAAGGTTGACGTCGCGCTGGCAGAAGCCGCGATTGAAGCCGTAGAGAAGCACAAAGCGCAGTTACAGGAAGAAGCCCAACGCAAATACGGCGGGTCGCTTACTGGTAAAGATTTCCTGCCTATTCTGCGTGAACTTGCGCCTGCGCACCGTATTCACAACGCACAGAAGTCGACGCTTAACGACCTGCTGGCGGACGATGATTTGCCAGACGACGCGCGCACTATTATCGAAATGCGACTCGGGGCGGCGTCCACAGCATCCACGAAATATAACCCGCTGCTATTAGGTCGCTCTTCTGACGACCGCCGCCGCGGTTGCTTGCAGTACGGCGGGGCAAAACGTACTCTGCGATGGGCAGGTAAAGGCTTCCAGCCGCAGAACCTGGCGCGAGGGTACTATCACGATGATGAACTCGATAAAGGCATTTCAGCGTTACTTAAGGGCCGGGCGCATCGCCGTTTTGATGTAGCCAAGCTGACAGCATCGACGGTCCGTAGCTGCATAATACCGGAAGCCGGACATAAGTTTGTTATTGCCGATTACTCTAACGTTGAAGGCCGGGGGCTTGCGTGGCTGGCTGGCGAAGAAACCGCGCTCGATACGTTCCGTGCTGGGTTGGATATTTACTGCGTAACCGCAGGTAAGATGTTCGGCATGGAGCCGGATTACATTAAGAAAGAACGCAAAGACTTACGCCAGATTGGTAAAGCCTGCCTTCACCGCCATACCCAAGTTTTGACCGATGGCGGATTTAAGGATATTATGGCGGTCACATCGACAGATAAAGTATGGAGCGGTGAAAAATGGGTGAATACAAAAGGCGCGCACCTTATGGGGTGGAAACCGGTAATAAATGTGGACGGGGTGCTAATGACCGAAGACCACAAAATCTTGACGCATTCCTGGAAGCAGGCAAAGCAACTCGTTTCAAACAAATATATGATGGACCGAGCCCTGGAGATAGGTATGGACGCCTGGTTATCCTGCGCGAGTTACCAAAACGACAAGGCCAAAGACAACTACTCGTCCAATGTGATTGCGGAGAGATGCCGGGGCGGGTCTATTATGACAATGTCAGAGCAGGTAAAACCACTCAATGCAACCGTTGCGCCCTTGAAGCAACAAAAAAATATCGTAAACAATATTTCTGCTACGAAGACGCAATGCCGGATGATGTGCACAGAACGCGATTACTCAACCGGCTGTCCGCGGCAATCACGCGAACAACAAGCCCCAGGGATAAGGGTTATAAAAACTATGGGGCAAGAGGCATCACGGTATTTGACCAGTGGAGGACTGATAAAAGGTCTTTTCTTAGATATGTTCAAACTCTGGAAGGCTGGGATGACCCGAACCTCGAAATGGACAGAATCGACACAGACGGTAACTACGAACCTGGAAACATTCGGTTTGTCAGCCGTTCTGAAAACTGCCGTAACAGACGGCGAATACCTGAGCTTCAACGAAAGTATGATGCAGCCGTTGCCCGCATTGCTGAGCTTGAACGGGAAATTAACCTACTGCGAGCCAGTGTACGACCTGATTGATGTGGAAGACGGCAACCGTTTTCTTATAGCTTCCGACTCTGGCTTTCTTGTGGCGCATAACTGCGAGCTCGGTCTCGGCTATGAGGGGGGCGTCGGGGCGTTCGTTACGTTTGCTAAAAACTTAGGTCTTGACCTTATCGAGATGGCAAAAACAATGGACGGTACATTCCCCGACCACATATGGGCCGCTACCGCACGCGGTTATGAGTGGGCGCGTATCCAGGAAGCAAAGCGACCGCCGCATCCGGGCGAAAAGGACGACCGACCGTCGTATATTCTGGACAAGAAAGTGTGGCGCACATGTGACGCAATCAAGCGTATGTGGCGCGAGTCACACCCGGAAACAGTAGCGTTCTGGCGCGACCTTAAAGACGGAATTTTAGCCGCTGTTCGTAATCCTGGCCGTGAATTTTGGGCGGGGGCACACTTGCGCCGGAATGGTGAAAGGGCTATCCGCATATGGCGTACCGTTGAATTTGATTCGTCGGGCAGGAAGGTTCCTGGCTGGTGGTTGTGTATGGAGTTGCCATCAGGCCGTATCCTCTCGTACCCTGGAATCGGCGTTAGCGTGACAAAGGAAACAGACGAAGATGGACGGGTGAACACGAATGTGCGAATCAAGTACCAAGGTGAAAACCAGTTAACCCGCCAATGGACTACCCTGTACACACACGGCGGCAAAGCCTGCGAAAATATTGT
>ERZ1034842.93-NODE-93-length-46411-cov-8.108724_pt1 | contig 46411 bp, 71 predicted proteins | sample MGYA00520634_ERZ1034842 | MGnify/ENA primary metagenome ERZ1034842 (study PRJEB33766, sample SAMN09781734) | gut metagenome | biome: gut microbiome | host: Homo sapiens | place: Madagascar | study: EMG produced TPA metagenomics assembly of the PRJNA485056 data set... | reverse complement strand
CCGGAAACATTTACCATAGGCGAAATTCAGCGGATCGCAAACACGCTGAACGTCACCGTCCCGACACTGCTCGGGGAGAATAATTGATTAAAGGAGAAAACCAAAATGTACCAGGAGAAAAAGCAGAACATGAACCAGAACGCGAATGAAAACAAGAGGGGCGCTGACATTCGTGTCGAGCGCGTTGAACTCGGCAACGATGCTTTCGACAAGCTGAGAGAAATCATCGGCGGTGTTCTGATCGACAGCATGATAAAAAAGTTCGATGGAGACCCGGACAAGCTGCTCGGTTTCCTCATTCACCGCGCGGGGAATCAGGAGCCGATATTTGGGCACGAGCTTGATCTCGCGGATATATACTGCGACCGTGACCACTACACGTTCCGCTTCTACGACGACAGCAGAAAGGCTGAGTTCATCGCCAATCACCTCGAACTCACCGTCGAAAACCTCGAGGACACCGTCCGCAAAGTCCTCCGGCACGATCAGAAGGCGCTGAGGGACATCGCCGACGAGATGGCGGACGAGGACTGAATCGGGTAAGGGGAGAAAACCATGAACAAAAGGCAGAAAAAGAAGTACACCGATCGCGTTTATGCGCTGGTGTACGACGTTACCTACGAATCGAACGGACAGCACGACATTTATCGCGGCTCGATAGTCGCGAGAGGCAAAGCCTTTCACCGGTGCTGGAGCTGGATGAAGAAAAATGACATCTTCATTCCCCTCTTTGATGACGAGCCGATACTTGCACCGGACCGCTTTTACTCAATCGGGCTGACCGTGACACCGACCGGCGCGAGAATGGCAAGCGTCCGCTCGTGGGGGGACAGACCATGAAGAAAACCGATTTCGTTCACTCCCACCTGTCCCCGCTGCTCCGCGCGCTGGACGACGATATCCTCGCCGTGTCCTACGGCAAGGTGGGGACAAAAGAGCATGTTTACATCATATTCGACGGCGGATATCTCGGCATCGACGTCTCGGGGCTCAACAACGCCGGAATCACGGAACTCGTAATAAGGAGGCTCATTCGCAATGATCGAAGCAGCAAATAAAATCGCGTCGGACAAGCTCCACCGCATCGAGCAGGAGCACAACAACGAGCTGAGGCGCGAGAACGCCGAACTCCGCGCAATGGTGAGAGCGCTTCTGACAGCGCACACCGTTGAGGTTGAAATTGAGCATGGGAGGGCGAAATTCTATGATGCCGCGATTCTGGACTGACGCTGTGATCGACGACGTTCTCAGCCGCATCCGGGCGGGCGAGAGAACGGCGGATATCGCCGAAGAGTACTGCACAACCGGTGCGGCGCTCCGGACCGCGATTTATCATCACCGAGGCGGAACTGTGAAAGAAGCCCGAGAGGATATGTACGCCGACATGGCGCAGCTTTGGGAGGCGGGCTGGACGACCGCTGATATCGCCCACAAGTATGATATGCACCCTCAGATCCTCGCGCACATCATTCAGCGACGCCGCGACCTCTTCCCGAGAAAGAACAGGAGGCGGGCGAAATGATAACGAAAGAGGAAATACTCGCCGAACTCGAAAGCTGCGACGAGCCCGAGAAGAAGCTCCACAAAATCGCGGAGCGCGAGAGGCTGCCGGTCATGGTCATCCGGAAAATCCTGAAAGGTCTCGTCACCGTCGTTCCGCCGGAGCGCGGACACGACAACACCGACCGCGTCGCGGAAAGCCACATCGAAAAAGGCGTCAACCGCGGAAGATGGTCGGACGAAGACATCCAGTACATGGCGGAGTGCTGGAACCGCGGCGCAGACATCCTCGAAGTCGCCGAAGCCGTCTGCCGGTCGGAGCAAGCCGTCCGGGGCATCATGCAGCGCCACCGCGAACTCTTCCCCCGCCGACGCGAAAACGGAAGAATCTGGACGCCGGAGGAAATCGCCCGCGCCGCCGATATGTGGTCGGATCGCGATATCAGCGAATCGGAAATCTGCAACGCCCTGCACAGGTCGCGGAGCGACTTCTATCAGCTCCGCGCCGAAAACCGCAAGCTCTTCCCGTCGAGGCGGAACACCTACAGGAGGGTTGAACCATGAAAGCACGAATGTCCCCCGCCACCGCGCGGAAAAACCTCCCGGCAGGGACGCAGGAAGCCGTCCGGGCAATGGTCGACGCCGAGTTCGCGGAACGGCAGAAAATCTACGCGAACCGGATTTTACTCGCCACCTGCCTCGCGCTGAATGATATCGCAGGGTTCGGCGACAAACGCCTGATGTACATACTCCAAGGCATCGAGGACATCACGTCCGACTACGCCGAAAGAGCCGGAAAGAACTACAGACCCGAAACCGCCGAGGAGGACAAAGTCGCACAGATGATGCAGGACGAACTCCTCGGGCGCGGGAGAACACACATAGTGATAAAATCTAAGTGAGGAGAACGATTATGAGAAACGAAGACGAGAAACTGAGGGAAGCCGCGAGGATGCTCGGCGGGAACTGCGAAAATCACCGCGACGGGTGCGAAGGCTGCCTGTTCTGCCGCGACAACCTGAGCTGCAAGATCGACGGAATCCCGATGTGGTGGGACAGCGATTTCGGGCTTGACGAGCATATTGTTGACGTCAACAAAAAGGTCGGTACACCAACTGATACACCAACTGCGACCGATACACCAACCGATACACCAACTACCCGCGCCGCTATCCTCGACGCCGCGAAGAAAATCGTGACCGGGGACAGAGAAAAACAGTACGGGAAGCCGGAAGATAATTTCGCGGTTATCGCCGAGTTCTGGACGACCTACATCGGGCACCCGATCTCTTCCGAGGACGTCGCCATAATGATGGCGCTCCTCAAAAGCGCGCGGATTCGGAGCGGGAATTATAAGACAGATAGCTTCGTGGATGGAGTGGGCTATTTGAGTCTGGCGGCGGAAATCGCCAGGAGGTAAGACGTGAAGCACTTAGGAGACATCACGCTTATCCGCGGGGATGAGATTGAGCCCGTCGACTGCATTATCGGCGGCTCGCCCTGCCAGGACTTGAGTGTGGCAGGAAAACGCGCCGGACTATCCGGCGCACGCTCCGGACTGTTTATGGAGCAAATCAGGATTGTAAAGGAGATGCGCAGAGAATATGGAACACCGCGATACATGGTCTGGGAAAACGTCCCCGGAGCATTCAGCAGCAACCGAGGCGAAGACTTCCGGATCGTCCTCGAAGAAATCGTCAAAGTCGTCGACGAGTCAGCCGCTGTCCCTCAACCTCCGAAAGGCAGATGGGCACACGCCGGATGCGTCGTGGGCGATGGATATTCGGTCGCCTGGCGAATTCATGACGCTCAATTCTGGGGAGTCCCCCAGCGTCGCCGTCGAATCGCACTTGTCGCAGATTTTGGAGGAGAATCCGCTCCCGAAATACTCTTTGAGCGCGACAGCGTGTCAGGAGATTCTGAGACGTGCGGAGAGGCGCGGGAAGGAGCTACCGGCACCGCTCCGGGCCGCGTTGGAATCACAAATCGCGGCAGCGTCACGGGTGTAGCAAGCGAGACCCTGCGTTCCGGCTCGCATGGCGCGCTGCCGATGGTCGCGAAGATGTACGCGCTCGACGCCGTTTCGAGCAACAGCATGAAATCGGCAAATCCGCACAGTGGGTTTCATGAGGAAGGCGTGGCAAAGACACTACAAGCCGGAGGGGTTGATCCGACCTGCAATCAGGGTGGAAACGTGATCGTTCAGCCCGTCATCTGCCTGCAAGGCAATGGCATTGACCGCGCCGACACTGCCGGATGCAACGGTCGCGGATGGCGCGAAAACGTGAGTTATACGCTCAACACGATTGACCGCCCAGCGATTTTCGTGGTGGCTACCCAGCAGGGCGGAGCTGAGATAACGACGAACGATGTCTGCCCCACCATTACGGCTGCGGCGGGCATGAGCGGAAATAATCAGCCCTGGGTGTGCTATGACGCAGGATCCGATGTTGCGGACACCGCTGTCCTCGCTTTCGCCTGCAATCAACGCGATGAGACTCGAATCGTCGGTGATAAAGCAACAGCGATACAGGCTCAACCGGGCATGAAACAGCAGACTTTCGTCGCTTGCTATGACATGACACACGCGAATGATGTTATTCGCGAAAGCAGCGATATATCGCCGACTCTGCAAAGCAGGATGGGAACGGGCGGGAATCAGATACCACTCTGCATTGGTAATGGGCAGGCGGATCAGCTCCGATGCCAGACAAGTGTTGGCGCGCTGAACTGTATGCACGATCAGCAATGTGTCGTGTCAACAGGTGTAGTTCGACGCCTCACGCCGCTTGAATGTGAGCGGCTTCAAGGCTTCCCGGACGGTTGGACGGACATCGGCGACTGGGTGGACAGCAAAGGCAAGAAGCACAAATCCGCCGACGCGCCGAGGTACAAAGCACTCGGGAACTCAATCGCCCTCCCCTTCTGGCTCTGGATGCTCCACCGGATGAGCGAATATCTTCCGGCCCGCGCGACGATGGGCAGCCTGTTCGACGGGATCGGCGGCTTCCCGCTGTGTTGGGAGACGATTCACGGCAAGGGATCGGCGAGATGGGCAAGCGAGATCGAGGAGTTCCCAATTGCCGTGACAAAATTAAGATTTCCGGAGGATGTAACAAAGCTATGAAAGACTGGACAGGTAACAGCCGTTCCGCACACGCGGCTCTCGGCGCACGGAACTATGCGCAAAATGAACGTGAGGAACATGATTATTACGCCACCGAACCAAAAGCGGCCCGGCTACTGCTGGACGTAGAGACATTTTCCCCGGTGATATGGGAATGCGCTTGCGGTGAGGGCCATCTTGCAAAAGAATTTGAGAAGGCAGGGCACCTTGTGTTTGCCTCTGATCTTATCGACAGAGGCTATGGCGAAAAACTTGACTTTTTGGCCACTGGCATTTCACCGGTTCCCGGCGCAGACATCATCACCAATCCGCCATACGCTTTTGCCAAAGAGTTCGTCGAACACGCGCTTGACATATCAGAAGACGGTAGAAAAGTCGCGATGTTTCTGAAAATTCAGTTCCTCGAGGGGAAAGCACGAAGAGAACTTTTTAAGAAATGCCCGCCGAAAACCGTATACGTAAGTTCCGGACGCCTGCGCTGCGCGATGAACGGCGACTTTGAAAAATACTGTAAGTCGAACGCCGTTTGTTACGCGTGGTACATATGGGTTAAAGGGTATCAGGGAGATACTGTTATCAAATGGATTAACTGAGAGGCGGCGAAAGAAAATGATTAAAACCGATGATTCGGGATGCCGCCGAAATCAGAATCCGGGTAAAGGTCACGCAGTCGCAGATTGCGGAAGAATGGAGAAGGGAATGAAACAGGTGGGAAAGATGAATCAGAAACTAATGATCGAAAACCTGAAAGAGCTAAGCTCTGAACTGTGGAAACACGCCGCCGAGAGCAAGAGCATCATGCCTGCCGCGTGGGCGGAGAGTCTGGATGAGACTATTAAGACGCTTGAGCGGATCAGATGGAGAAAAGTCGAGGAGGAAGTTCCGAACTATGATATTGAGGGGATGGAGATTCTTCAAACTAAATTCAGCATCCGCCACCCCGAACTTCGCTTTATATCGTTGAATTACTACTGTCCCGAAACAGAAAATAAGTGGAACAACCCTAAGACTGTAGGGACTTCCCACTGGGCGTATCCGCCGGAGCTGCCGGAGGAGGAGGACGAAAATAATGGGACACATCAATAACGTTGTCGAGTATAAGCGCAAGGATGACCGAGAGTATCGATTCTTCTGCGCGAACGAAAGCTACGCGGAAGCGCGGAAGATGTTTGAGAAGGCAAAATCCATAATCGGTGTCGTTAAGCTCAGAATCAGGACCGTAATCACGCAGCAGGAGATTGTCGACGTGTGGAACAGGGAGGACGAACAATGAACGACAAAATCAGGCAAGAAGCGATGCACCTGCACAACTGGTGCGAAGGGCAGTGTGACTGCGCGCACTGCGACTTCGGACGCGACAATCGCACGTGTAAGATCAGTGGGATTCCGGCGCAGTGGTTCGACGATGAAGATCATTCTGCCGACGTCGGCAATATGGTTAAGACCCGGCAGGAAAGGTTCCTCGAGATGTTCCCTCACACAGTCAAGATTATAGCGGATGACGTTGACGTTATAGACCTTTGCCCGGGACGGTTAGGCGAGCGACGCAGGTGTCCCACAGACTACAACTGTGGAAAATGCAAACGCGAATTCTGGTTCGCAAAGGAGGACAGTCATGATTGACGAGAAGACGCGGAAGCAGATCGAAGCCTATATCCCCTCGCCGCGGGACAAGTCGCTGGGATTCAACGAATACTATGTAAACCAGAACGGGCGCGTGAAGCGCGGTCACGCGCGGGAACTGTTTGAAACCGACGACGGCGATGACCTCATCGGGCTGGTTGACGACCGCGGACGGCAGATTCACGGTCTGTGGGAGTTCGACAGCTTCAGGCGCTGCGAGCTTTACGACAACGAGACTGACTGCCGGAATCAGACGCACGGGGCGTATGATGACTGGGAACGGCTCAGGAGGATGCAGGAGGACGATAAATGAAAATCCTAGTTGATAAAATGCCAGAAAAGCCAGAGGACTGCCTATGGGCGCATCGAGGTGCATGGGGGTATGTCTGCTATGCCAGCGGCAATGGCGAGCGGATTTCGCCAGCCTGCATGATCTATCTTGACAGCAAGTGTCCGTATCTGAAAGAGCTGCCGGAGGAAAAGAAAGCGGAAGAGGCGAAGCGTGTCACAGTGTGGCAAGCCGCTGCCGAATTTGGTCGCTCCGCAAGTGACACATGGGAAAATGCGAATAGTGCGACCAAGACCTTGGCTGACGCACTGTACAAACCGGAGGAGGATAAATGAACAACACGTTCGAAAAACGCTTAATGGCGTTTATGAACTGTCCGTGGAAATTCACCGCCGGATGCAATCTTATCTGCGAAACGTGCTTGCACAGCGATCCAGATGGGCTTAGGACATTGCTTGATGATTTCAACAGACTCGGGGAACGGCTAAAAATAATGGAGGATAAAAATGGCTGACGCACATATAATCTGGAAGGAACGGGAAGTCAGAGAAGAAACATATTATAACAGCGGGCATTTATGGGAAGGTGAACCGTTTTATTTTCTGAAATACGTTCACTACATTGACAAAATTCCACTCTGCTCCCGCTGTGGCAAGCGTATCGATGACAGATTTATGCACTTTTGCCCAAACTGCGGGGCAAAGCTGAATGAGGAGGACGAAAATGATCAAAGCAACAATTAAAGTCGGAGAAAAAGGTAGACTCGAGCTTGAAGGCACTGCAAAGGAGATCACGGAGGAGGTCGCGGGTCTCATTCAGAGCGTCTATCTGGCGCTGGATGAACCGACCAGAGCAATCTACAAAGAAGCGCTGCTCATTGCGATAAGGAGGGGGATGATACTCAATGGCGACTAAAATAATCAAGCCGGGCAAAGAGCCCGAACCGATTCATTTCGAATGCAAACACTGTGGCTGTATTTTTGAGGTGGACGCGACAGACTACGGCAGCTATGTGGGAGGGCTGTTCTCGCCGGACTATTTCGCCGAATGCCCGACGTGTGACAAATGGTGTTTCTCCAAAGGACCAAGAAAGGACAAAGATAATGGCGATTAAGATTATCAAGCCGGGGAAGTTTAAGAACCCGAAGGACACGCGGCGGTTCATCTGTCTCAACTGTGGCTGCGTCTTCGACGCAGATCGCGGAGATTATGAAGCGAATGACAATCGGTACAATGAAACCGAGTATTGGGCATCCTGCCCGATTTGCCACTACTCGACGTGCCGGTCTGAGCTGCTCGATGAGTAAACCCCGCTATATCTGGTGGGAGAAAGGATAATCACAAAAATGAAAGAACTCAAAGGCACCATCGACCTGATGCTCTCAAACGACTACGGAGACCGATTCGTAGCCGAGTATCAGCAGACGAAAATCAGGTATGAGAAGCTGCATGCGATACTCAGAAAGTATTATGCAGGCAAGCTCGAGTTTACCCTCGACTCGCCGGTCTGGCTTCTTGAACAGCAGCTTGACACGATGCGGGCATACCTCGACATCCTAGAAGTTCGCTCAAAGCAGGAGCGGATAGGTCTGGAGGACAACGACGATGAACGCTAAACTCGCAACCCTCATCGTCAAAGTCCTCGACTTTATAGCGGAGCACCCGGAGCTCGAAACCGATTTCGATATCTGGCGCGTCAGTCCTGAGCGCGAACTCCGTGCGTCGTTCTGCTACAACTACAGAAGCGACCTGGACGCGCTCGGAATGCCCGTCGCGAAATGCCGATACATCGAAAACGGGCGACTCATCAAGTCGATGGATTTCCTCGCGTCGGAAGAGAACTTCAAGCTCCTGCTCGAGGGGCTTGAAAAGCTGGGGGAAAAGCACCATGATCATTAAAGATTCCATTGCCGAATACCACGCAAAACCGAGTGTCAGCAAGACGAAGCTCTGGCGGCTCCTGAGCGACACCCCGGCGAAGTTCAAGTGGCTCGAAGACCACCCCGAGCCACCGACCGCCGCGATGCAATTCGGCTCCGCGCTGCACAAATACGTGCTCGAGCCGGACGGATTCTTCGACGAATACGCCGTCGCGCCGCAATGCGACAGACGGACGAAATCTGGGAAGGAAGAATATCAGGCGTTTGTGGAAAGTGCACAAAACAAGGCAGTAATCTCAGCCGATGATATAGTGCTTATTTCCGAAATGACCACAGCTATCCGGTCAAACCCACGCGCCGACTTCCTTCTCCGGGGCGAGGTCGAAACGTCCTACTACTGGCAGGACGACATGACCGGGCTCGACTGTCAGGCACGCCCCGACTGCGTGAAGATGGTCGACGGCAAAGCGCTGATTGTCGACCTCAAAACCTGTGCCAGGGCTGACACCGAAACCATGGTGAAGCAAGCCTACGCTCTCGGGTACGATATGCAAGCCGCCATGTTCATGGAGGCTGTGAGCAGAGAACACAATGTCAGGTGCGACTTTCTGTTCGTCTGTATCGAGAAGGACCCGCCCTACCTCATCAACATCCTGCAAGCCGACGACCTCATGATCAAAAGCGGGCAGGACCGGTTCCGGGAAGCTATCGGGATTTACAAATCCTGCCTCGACTCCGGGAACTGGTACGGGTACGAAGGCGCGTTCGGGATGGTGAACACGCTGAAATTGCCGAAATGGGTGGAGAAAGAACTCGAATAGGAGGCGCAACCATGATAGATGGAATGCCATTGTCCGAATCGAAGCTCTGCGGGCTGAACGGTGTCGAGAGCTGGCGCAGGGCAATGATCGGCGTGAAGCGAGAGCCTAAGCCGGTCAGCAAATTCACGAGCTATTTGCCGCCTGATGCTGATTCGCTGGGTCTCATCGACAAAGCTGCCGTGGAGGACTACCTCCTCGGGCGCAGCATTGAGTGGTGCAAGACTATTGACGAAGTGAAGGTTTATCATCGACGCATAAACAAAGCGATCGACGAAGCACTCAACGAACTGTTAAAAACGAATTGATTAAAAGGAGTACAGAAAATGGACAACGCACAAGAAATCATTCCCGCGACTAACGAACAGGCTGTCGCGCCGATCAACACCGCGCCGATGAACGTCACCAACATCTGGGTGGACAAGGACGCCTTCGAGCAGACTCAGCGCGTCGCGATCATGCTGTCGAAGTCACAGATGATCCCGGAGAAATACCAGAATAAGCCCCAGGACTGCTTCGTCGCTATTGAAATGGCGGCACGCGCCGGACTCTCCCCGCTCGCCGTCCTCCAGAACGTCGACGTCGTGAAAGGAAAGCCCCGCTGGAGCGGTCAGGCGTGCATGGCAATTATCAACTCCTGCGGACGCTTCCGCGACGCTCATCCCGTCTACACCCGCACGAAAGGGGCTGACAACCGTGCTTGCTTCATCCGCGCGATACGGGTTTCCGACGGTGAGACTGTCGACGGAACCGAAATCTCCATGAAAATGGCAGCGGCTGAAGGCTGGATGAACAATACGAAATGGAAGAATATGCCGGAACAGATGCTGTTCTACCGCGCGGCGGCATTCTTCGCGAGAATGTACTGCCCATCCGAACTCCTCGGCGCTATCGTCGAAGGCGAGCCGGAGGACATCGAAGCGTCAAGGCAGAAACAGTCCGGCGCGTCAGCGACCATGACAGCCGCCCTCGACGCCGCAATCGCCGCCGGAAAGGAGAAAAAATAATGCTGAACAAAGTCACTTTTCAGGGCAGATTCACTGCCGACCCGGTCATGAAGCAGACTCCAGGCGGCGTCAGCTACTGCAACTTTGATGTCGCATGGAGCGAAAAATACAAGGAGGTCGAATCGACCTGCTTCCTCAAATGCCGCGCGTGGAGAACTACGGCGGAATTCCTGCCGAAATATTTCCACAAAGGCGACCAGGTTATCGTTGAGGGGCGACTCATCACCAACTCGTGGACGGACGACCAGGGGCAGAAACACTCCACGATAATCTGCGACGTCGACAAGTGCCACTTCTGCGGCGCGAAGGGCGGCACTCAGGGCGCGGGAAACTATCAGGTGGGCAACTATACTACTCAGGCGAGAGCGACCGCTACGGACGTTCCTGACGTGTCTCAGGACGTCCCCAACTTCGAGGTTCTGCCTGAGGGCGACGTTCTGCCGTTTTGAGGTGAGGCATGATAATTCCAAAATCTGTAAAAATTGGTGGCAAAACATACAAGATCGAAATAACCGACCGACTCGATTTCGGAATAATAAGTTGCTCCGGCGAAATTTTGTATGATAAACTCATTATTCGTGTTGCCCCGAACGCAGAGCAGATGATGCACGGCGTTCTGCTGCATGAAATCGTGCATGGCATACTTCAAAATCTCGGATATCGTGACCACGATGAGCAGAAGGTCGATGCGCTCGCGAATGCGCTTCACGCGCTGATTGTTGACAATCCCGGCATGTTCGAGAGGAGGCAGAAACAGTGACAATCCAAGTCGACTCGAGGGAGAAAGCCCACATCATCGAGGGGATTATCCGATACTTCGACGAGAAAGGGATAAAACACTACTCCTCTAAGCTCATTGTCGGCGACTATATGAACCTTGACAATCCAAAATTAATTTGCGACCGCAAACACAATTTGTCGGAAATTGCCAACAACCTCACCAACGACTCCGGGCGGTTCATGCGCGAAGTGCGACTCGCGAAGGAACTCGGAATCCACCTCGTCGTGCTGTGCGAGCACGGCGGGTGGTGCAAGTCGATCCGCGATGTCAAAGACTGGCACAACCCGATGCAAGGGAAAATTCCATACTCGATAAGCGGAAAAGAGCTTATGGAGCGCATTTACAAAGTCCATATCGCTTACGGCGTCGACTTCCTGTTCTGCGACAAGCGGTGTACCGGGCGAAGAATCGTAGAAATTCTGGGAGGCAGACCATGAGCGACTATCCCCGTTACGACGTGGAGGTGGTCAAGGCGACCGTCTCCGTTCCCGACGCGCTCGAGCGGTACGGCGACTTGCATAAGCGCCGCGGGAACCGCTGCCCCTGCCCTATTCACGGCGGGAAGGACAACAACCTCGCGTTCCGGGACAACTCCTTCCACTGTTTTGTCTGCGGCGCGGGCGGAGATGTCATCACACTGGTCGAGAAGATTTTTAACCTCTCCTTCCCGGACGCCGTGCGGAAGCTCGCCGAAGACTTCGGGGTAGCTCCGGGCGTTGATCCCGAAGCAGTCCGGAAACGGCAGCTCGCGGCTGACGCGCGGAAGAGGCGGGTCGAGCGCGAGAAAGATGACTTCCGGCGGATCATAGCGTTTTATCACCAGGTGCAAGACCTTCCGTCGACACCTCTCCGCGATAAATACATCGGCACATTATCAGCGACTATAGACGACATAATACAGCGCGGCGACGCGAGCGCATATCCGGTCAACGTGATCATCGCGACCATGCGGCAAAGGCTGGCATGGGAGCACGAAAGGATGTAAAACTGTGGCTGAAATCATCGAGCCAAAAATAAAGGAACTCCCGGCATGGACGCTCGAGGATTTCGAGAACGCCGTCCCGCATGGGTGGTTATACAGCAACTATCACAAGAATCCGTTCACGTATCGTAAGGCTCTTATGAAAGTTGACGAAACGGCGCGGCAACTCGGGTACTCCGGATTCAAGTCGGAAATGCGCGACTACGCCAAGGAAGCCGGGGAGCGGATCAACGAACGCGACTACGCCAACACCACCGACTTTTCCGGGCAGCCGCTCACGCTCGACTGCGGGCAGTACATCTGCACGGACGATGGGGTGATGCTCGCCGCGTATGGCGACACGACTGTCGTCTGCCCACATCCGATCATGCTGTCCGGTCGACTCGTCAATCTCGACTCCGGCGAGGTGCGGCTCGAGGTGTCCTTCCGGCGCGGTGCGGAGTGGCGGACAGTGGTCGTCGAAAAAGTCATCCTTGCGTCCGCCGCGAAGATCATCGACCTCGCACGACTCGGAATCGCCGTCGACTCGGAGAACGCGAAGACTCTCGTCAAGTACTTCACCGACCTTGAGGCGATGAACTATGACCGACTCCCCGAACGCCACTCCGTCGCGCGGGTCGGATGGACGACTTCCGGAAAATTCGTGCCGTACGCCGACTCTGTGGAGTTCGACGGCGCGCCCGGGTTCAGGGCTGTGTTCGACTCATTCCACCCGAACGGAGACCGCGACGCCTGGTTCAAAGCCGCCTCGAAAGCCCGGAACGAGAGTACCATCGCGCGGATCGTTCTCGCCGCCTCCCTTGCGTCCGCGCTGGTCAACCCGCTCCATGCGCTACCGTTCTTCGTGCACGTCTGGGGGCGGTCTGGCAACGGCAAAACCATGCTGTTAAAGCTCGCCGCGTCTGTCTGGGCGTCGCCCAACTCGTCGGATGGATATGTGCGGAACTTCAACTCGACTCTCGTCGGGCTGGAAACCGCCGCGGGGTTCTTCAACTCCGCTCCCCTCTGCGTGGACGAGCTGCAAGTCGTCAAAAACCGCCGCGACTACGACGATATAATCTATATGCTTTCTGAGGGGCAAGGACGCTCCCGCGGGTCGAAGGACGGGTCTTTCCAGCAGCTCAAATCATGGCAGAACACCATCATTACGACAGGCGAAATGCCGATCACGAGCGACTATTCCGGTGCGGGCGCTATCAGCCGAATCATCGAAATCTCCTGCGGCAAGGAACGACTTCTCAGCGACTATCGCGGGCTTTCCGACACGCTGTCCCACAACTGGGGTTTTGCGGGGAAAGAGTTCATCGAAGGACTCACGCCGCAGGTGCTCGAAACCGCGAAGAAGGTGCACAAGGAATACGCAGATGCTATCGAGAAATCCGATACCACTGGAAAACTCGCTGGCTCGGCAGCACTTATACTCGTTGCGGACGCCCTCGCGGAGCTTTTAATCTGGCACACCGGCACGCAGCTGTCGGCGACTGATCTCGCGAAGTATCTGCCGACCGAAAAAGAGGTTGACACCAACCAGCGGGCACTGGAATGGCTTTACGGCACCATTGCGGAGAACGAAGGCAAATTCGATTTCTCCGGCGACTCTATCCCGCGCGAAGTGTGGGGTGAGTACAAAACCGATGGATATGACCGTCCCGGCGTGGCAATCATCGCGTCAGTGCTCAGCCGGATCATGCCCGAGGCAGGGTTCAACGCCACAGCGTTCCGGCAATGGGCGGCTACCGAGGGGTATCTTCGCCGCGACGCAGAAGGCAGATCAACCTTCATGGTGCGCCTCCACGGCAAGCCGCCCACTCGGTGTGTGTGGTTGTATCTGGGCGACAAATAACTATTGCTGGCGAATATGTCAAATTCAAGGGCTATTCGCCAACGACTATTGTGCAAGTTTGTTTCGGCGGTATCACAATATCGCCCCTGTATCAACCCATGTGATACGCCGAAACCCGCATAAAACCTGAACTTTTTGGAGGTGTATCACAGTATCACATGAAAATCGATTGCACGCTTATATACGCGCGTAAAAATTTTTTGAAATACAAAACATGCTCGCGCGTATGTATAGTATAGTATGTGATACATGTGATACAAGTGATACATATATAAATAAGCCAGTATTCATGGGCATTCCCACGTATCGCTTAAATCGGGATTGCCCGAAACAGAGTGATACATAGTGATGTATAACGAAAGGAGATCACATGGACGAAGAGAAGAAGGCCAGAACGGAGAGCACGGCGCAAGGCAACGCGGCTGCGACCGGAGCGGACAGCCCCGCGCCGAAGAAGAGAGGCAGACCGAAGTCACCGCCGAAGCCGAAGAAGGAACGAGCCGCACCGACGCCGCCGAACGCCTACGCAAGGAAACGGGCAGTCGAGTATGCCGAAAGCGTCGCGGAGCGCGTCGACGAGAAAGATAAGGCGGCTATCGTCAATGCGCTGACGCTGCCCGAAGAGGATATGCCCGACGCAAGGCAGTACAAGAAAACGACCGATAGGGCGAAGTACCTCCCGAGTAAGGTCTGGACGCCGGAGAACGACGACGAGCGTGCATTCGTGAGCCAGATTCTCCGCGAACTGCTGACCGAGTTCCGGAAGCCAACCGTGAAGGACGACGACGAAATGGCGGAGAGAATCAGCGACTACTACGACCGCTGCGCGAACGAGGGGCGCACGCCCGTATGGGAGGAAGTGTGCCTGAGTTTGGGGTATGGGCTGAAAAAAGTCAATGCGATTATACATGGGGAAGAGCGGGGGTTCACCTCCATTACCTCGCAAATTCTCGAAAAAGCCAAAGAATTTCAACAGTCTTTTGATGCAAAACTTGTGGTCGCTGGGAAGATGAATTTTTTGGCATACTGCTTCCGCGCGAAGTGCTATTACGGGATGCGGGATAACGCAGAATTGCCCGAAACTACGCGAAATCCGATGGGTGAGGCGAACCTCACGCCGAAGCAGCTGCAAGAAAGATATTTGCAGGGGATGAGGGAAAGCGACTATGAGGACAAGACGATAAAGTGACCGAAAGTTTAGGTTTTTGACACGCCGAGCGACTTTGGCAGTGACATATTGCTAAAAGCGTTGTGCATTATGACGAAAGCCCCAGCGACTATCAGACGGTCAGCGACTATCGAGCGACTATCGCGAAAAATTATCAGCGACTATTGCGAACCGAGAAAATAAAAATCCGGTTTTTGAAACTCGCAGAAAAGATTTTCAAAACCGGATCGGAAATTTTTCGGAAATCGGCGGGAAATTGAGCGGAAAATGAGGGGCTGCCTGAGCGGGGCGGTCCCTTTTCTGCGCTGCCGGGGCACCTCGAGACGGCAGAACGGCACGGGCGGCAGGCGTATATAACCGTCCAGGGCGCGCACAGACGGCGCAGGACGGGCAGAAATAGGTGGGGCGGTATATTTACCCTATCGAGGGATTAAACGCGCTCACGGAGCTTGTAGGCGCTCACAGAGATATGCAGCCTCGAGGGCGTGCGGATCGGCGGCGGATCGTGCCGGGCACGCGGGCGGCTGCGCACCCTCTCGAGGCGGTGACGGCGGGCATAGGGCTGCGAGGCTCTGTGAGGCTCTGCGCGGGGCGTTTACACTGCGGGTGATATAGATACCCTCTCGAGGCTTTCAAGACGTTCTGCGGGCTTGTGGGACGTCACAGCACGGACACAAAAAAGCCTCGGCAGTCCAGACGGGCCACAGGGGCATAAAAAGACCGCCCACGCGGGGCGGTCGGGGGTTATGAACGGTGGGCGAGTTCCAGCAGGATCAGCACGGGCACGATCAGGATGTACAGCACTACAAGCACGCTATCACCTCCCGCTTACAGTATAGCACATCGGCGGGCGGTTGTCAAGGGGTTAGCCGATAATAAGGTCATGCGGCGCCCGGCGGAGATACTCCGTCAAAAAACCGGTGTAGTCGTCGTCTGCGCCTTGCCACTCGTTAGACAGCGCGTCCCGGGTCTCCGGGTCCATCCAGGACGCGATCTCGTCCATCCCCAACGCGGCGACAGCCTCCGCCGGGGTGCAGTAGCTGCGGTCGTTGTTAATGCTGATGTTTACCATGATAATCTCTCTTTCTCCCCGCCTTAGCCGGGCGGGGTCGGCGATTGTATGTGGTGGCGGGCGCGTTATCTGCCCGCCATGCTGTAAAAAGCGTCTGCGGTGATCCGCAGGGCGTCCGTTACGCGCGCCCAACGATCCCATGACGCCATGGCGGCGTCCTGCGTGCGATACAGCACGCCGTCACAGTGGTATAGTGTGCCGTGCTGTAGGATGGTGCCATGCGGCAGTCGGCGCGATGCCGTCGAGTCGATCTCAGCGGCGCCGCGGCGCCCGGCGTCGTATGTGGGCAGGTATGCGATCATGCCCGCACCCCCTCTCGTGCTCTCTCGCGGTTGGTGACGATCCAGGCGGCAAGCAGCCGGTCACAGGTCGCGGTGTCTGCACCTCGGCAAGCGTCCGCGAGCTCGCGGACGCCCACAGCCCGGACGCCCGCCGCGGGACGGTAGCCGGTGCAAATGGTTAATCCGGCGATAGTGTAGACGTCACAGTTCCAACCGTAGACGCCCGCGGTGTAGTAGTCGGGCGTGATCCCAGACAGCACGCCGTGCAGGTCGCCGCCGCCGACGCGGACGGTCGGGCGCCCGGCTCTTTCCGCCTCACGGATGAAGTGGGCAGTGACGCGCCGCTTTGCTAGGTAGCCGAGGCCGTATGCCCGGCGCGCGCGGCGGATGTCGTCCAGGGCGTCCGCGATCTCTGCTGCCCTCTGGGTGGTCACGGTTTCTGCTGCCGGTGTCTTGGTGGTGTCGATATATTTCATGGTGTGATCCTTTCTGCCCTCTCGGGGCTGTATGTTTTTTACGCATACTATTATATCACGATTAACCGTAATTGTCAATAGGATAATCATGATTTTCCGTAAATCAGCACATTGCATAAATTCAAATGATATTTTTGTGCAGTATTTCAGGGGCTGATTTTCGCAGTTTCGCGCGGTCCCGACGGGCTCGCAGGCCGGGCGGCGGCGTGTACCCCCGGGGGGGTACATATGCCGAGGAGGCGGCGCGGTTGACCCTCCCGACCAAAGAAAAATCAAAAAAATCTGAAAAAATACGCAAACCCTCTTGACAATTAACCGTAAATGTGGTATAATAGAATCAGCGAAGGGCGGAACACCTCCGCTGAAACGCAATCGGAATATGGGGCGGTCAGCCCGAAGAGAAAGGCGAACGGCGTAGCGGCGCTGTTACGGAATGGAGAATCAATCGCAATGGAGAATCAGGTAAGCAAAGAGAAAATCACGAACGTGGTGGCATACATCCGTGTCAGCACCGATGGGCAGGTCGGAGAGGATAAGTTCGGACTGGAATCGCAGCGCGAACAGATCATTGACTACTGCCGCAGGAATGACATGAACATCGTGAAATGGTACTCAGACGAGGGGGAGAGCGGCGCGAAGTACCGTCCGGGATTCGACGAGATCGTATACGGTGAAGTGAGCAATCCGCCGGTACAGGCGGTCGTTGTGGCGAAGTCGGATCGTGTAGCGCGCGATATCAACATCTACTTTTACTATCAAGGGGCACTTCTCCGCAAAGGGATTGAGCTTATCAGCATTTGCGAGGACTTCGGGCAGTTCGGCGTGTTCGCCGGGATGTTAAAGGCGTTCACCCTCACCTGTGCGGCAATGGAGCGCGACAATATCAGCAAGCGGACGGGAGCCGGACGTGCTGTCAAGGCGTCGAGCGGCGGCTACAGCGGCGGACGTGCTCCGTACGGGTACAAAGTCAGAAATCACGCGCTCGAAATCTACGAGCCGGAGGCAGAGATTGTGCGTGAAGTATTCCACATGAAGGACGATCTCGGCGCGACATATCAGGGAATCTGCGCGAAGCTGAACGGCGACGGGAAGGTGAACCGTAGCGGTTCGAAGTTCTCTATCAGCTCGATTCAGTCGATATACGAGAACAGGAAAACATATCAGGGGTACTACAAGTACGGCAGTATGAAAGACTACGTTCCCGGCGCACACGAGCCGATACTGAAATAATTCTAACAACGCTCCAACAACATTCCAACAAGGAGGCACAATATGAACCCGGCAAAGAAAGACAACTACAACGAACTGGCGGCACGCAATATCCACACGCTGACCTGCGCGCACAAGCTACTGGTAGACGAGCTTACCCGAATTGGCAGGACCGAAAAGCTGTCGAAAGCATATGGAAACCTCGACGAGGCGTTTTACGCAGCGATTCGCGCGGAGAGCGAGCGGATCGTGCTGGACGGCGAGACGAGCTGTAACACCGTAACACAATAACACGTGTAACGGCGCTTAGTTTGAACTTAGTTTCAAGTTAGTTTTAACTTAGTTATAAACAATACGCAAACAAGGTGTAAACGGCGGCGCAAGTAAGCAAGTTGCCCGCGAGTTTAACGCTGATTCAACGCTGACTTAACGCTGATTCAGTGTTAGGGCTCCGACCACAGCAGGACTGTTCCCGAAAAGGAAGGGCGGCGAGCAGATACCGCAAACGTTCACCTGACCGCGTGAAGCGGTCACGGAATAGCAAACACATCCCGCACCGGCATCCCGCCGCGGCGGAGTACCGAACCCCTATACTTAGAGCGCCCAGAGCGCCATTTTTCCAAAGGAGAGTGGCGTCATGGGCGCTTTTTCATGTGAAGATACTGGAAAGAAGAAATCAAAAAAGGAAAAGAATGGTAACAAAACGGTTCTCCCCGGGTTCGAGAGCTGGAACGATCAGCTGCCGGAGTGCGTCACGCTGTGCGAGGCTGTCGCGGCGTACGGAACGGACAGTCTGTCGGTCGCGAAAGACTACTTCGACGCGCTGAGGGGGCTCGCGCAGGACAACTCGGCGGAATCGTTCGAGGAAGAACTCGCCTACATGGTGGCGAAAGGGAAAGAGTTCTTCGACGTCGTGAACCGTATGCTCGCGAGGTCAGCCGCCGCGAAGACAGCCGCCGCGCCGGAATGGTACGAGCTGAAGCGGAAAGTCTGCCTGCTGCTCGCGCCGCACTCGTTCGACCACTATATGCAGTACGTCGAATGGAACAGAGAGCCGGCGCGGAAGTTCTGGGTACCGAGAAGAAGCGTTCTGATGGGGCTGTGCAACGACCTGCAAGACCTCGAGGAGCACAAGATTAAATTCCTCGGGGTGAGTATGCCGCCTCGTGTCGGAAAACTCCTGAGCGACGATACGCCTATACTGACAACGCGCGGATGGATGAAGCACGGCGACCTTCGCGTCGGGGATGAGGTATTCAGCCCGGACGGCAATCCGGTCAAGGTCACGCACGTATTCCCGAAGGGTCACGCAAACATTCGCGTCTGGTTCTGGCTCGGCAGAGGCTACACGCATATTGACTGCCACGAAAACCACGAGTGGGTAGTATTCAAGGGGCGCGAAAGAAAGCCGCGTATTGTCACGACAAAGAAACTGATGGAAGACTTCGCGAACTTCGATCCCAATAAAGCGAGGTACAAGACACCGTATTACATCGTCCAGCGTTTCGACACAAACAACGCGTGGAAAATGTGTGAGCTGAAAAAGCCGAGAAGATTAAAATTTGCCGGTTTCGAGCGCATCGAACCGGTGCAGGGCAACTGCATCTCAGTTGAAGGCGGCGTATACCTCGCCGGAGATCGTCTCGTTCCGACACACAACTCCACGATTTGTATATTTTTCCTGACCTGGCACATGGGACGGCATCCGGACGACGCGTCCGCTATGGGCGGGCACTCCGACACACTCGTGAATGGGTTCTACGGCGAGCTGAACGCGGTGCTCGACCAGGACGGCGAATACCTCTGGCACGACGTGTTCCCGCACGCGCAGATCGAGAGCCGGTCGGCGAAGTACCTGCAAATCAACCTCAATCATCCGAAACGCTTCCCGACGATGACGTGCAGATCGGCAGAAGGCACGTGGACGGGCGCTATCGACATCTCGCGCGACGGAATACTCTATGTCGACGACCTCGTGAAAGACCTCGAGGAATCGCTGTCGCCCTCCCGCCTCGACGCGAAGTACAACATCTACCTGAACCAGATGAAAGACCGCATGAAAGACGGCGCGCTCCAGCTGATGGTCGGTACGCGCTGGAACGTAATGGATCCTCTCGGGCGCGTCCGCGAACAGTACAGAGACAATCCCGAATACCGCTTCACCGTCATTCCTGCGCTCGACGCGAACGGAGAGTCGAATTTCCAGTACGACTACGGCGTCGGGTTCTCGACCGAATATTACCGCGACATGAAAGCGTCGATCGACGACTGCACATGGTGCGCGAAGTACCAGGGCGCGCCGTATGTCCGTCAGGGACTCGTCTTCCCGCCGGACTCCCTGCTTCGCTACAACGGCGTGCTGCCGGGCGGATCGCCGGAACGCATTATCGCTGCTTGCGACGTCGCGTGGGGCGGAGAGGACTACCTGTCAATGCCTATCGTCTACGTGTACGGCGACGGCTCGATGTACTGCGTCGATGTGGTGTTCTCGAACGCGAACAAAGTCTTCACTCAGCCCGAAGTGGTCGGCAAGCTGCTTATTCACCGCCCGCATCAGGTACAGTTCGAGGCGAACAACGGCGGAACTGAATACGCGCAGACTGTCGACGAAATGCTCCGCGCGAAAGGCTGCTCGCTCAACATCTCGACGCGCCGCGCCCCGGGCAACGCCTCGAAGCTCTCCCGCATCATCCAGTACGCGCCGGACATCTCGAAGATTCACTTCCTCGACTTCGACCACTCGACGCCGGAATACCGGTCGTTCATTGAATGGCTATGCTCGTTCGTCTCGATCGGCAAGAATGTCCACGACGACGCGCCCGATTCGCTCGCACAGCTCATGGACCTCGCCACCGGAAACTGGGGCATCGTCTCGGTGCAGAAACGGGTATTCTGACACGCATGACGGAATTTCGCCTTCCATGACGGAATTTCGTAATAAAGCAACAAGTTTATCCGGAACACTTGACAAAAATTCGTTTAAGGTGTATAATATTACATGACGGGCGACCCCTTTCCCCTTCCGCCTGTCTGCCATGCTCCGCACCGTTTGCGGATATGGTTTTCTCCTCCGCCCCGACGCTGTTTTTAACCTTTCTCACGTCGGGGCGAATTTTCAAAGAACTGGTGGTGAAAGAATGGCGGAACCAAAAGTCGAAGGGTACGCGGACGACGGAACGCCCATATTCGGCGCGGCAGACCTCCCCGACGTCTCTCCGGTACTGACCGGACGACACGTCATCTACACTGACGCGGAAACGGTCGACGCGGAGAACGTCGTGCAGGTGCTGAACGAGGTGCTGCCGACCTTTTACCGGAACCAGAGCGAAATAAACTACCTCTACGGCTACTACAAGGGCAAGCAGCCCATCCTCAACCGCGTCAAGGACGTCCGACCGGAGATCAACAACAAAATCGTCGAAAACCACGCGTGGGAAATTGTCTCCTTCAAGGTCGCGTACCTTTTAGGAGCCCCAATCGCCTACACGCGCCGGAAAATCCGGAGCGGAGAGGCGCGCATGACCATGACCCCCGGCGAGATCGCTGCGGCGCAGACACGCGACCCGGTATCCGAAAAGGTTGGACGGCTCAACGAAATCATGCACGTTCTCGACAAGGAAGCTATCGACCACGACATAGCCGAGTGGAACCACATCTGCGGAACCGCGTACCGATATGTCATCGGCAGCCTCGAAAATGACGAAAAAATCGAAATCGGCAGTCTCGACCCGAGACGGACCGGCGTCGTCTACTCAAAAGAGCTCGGCGCGAAGCCGGTCATGGCGTTCCAGGAGACGCTCAGGGACAATCAGCAGACAATCTACACCGTCTGGACTGATACAATGCAGTTCGAGATCGTGAACAACACAATCACGTCCTCGAGGCTCCACGGCATCGGGGCGGTCCCGATCATCGAATACCCGCTCAACAACGCGCGGCTCGGCTCATTCGAAGTCGTTCTCGAAGTTCTCGACGGCATCAACAAACTGTCCTCGAACCGGCTCGACGGCACGGAACAGTTCGTCCAGAGTTTCATTAAATTCGTCAACTGCCAGATTGATCCCGAGAAGTATAAAGAGTTCCGGCAGGAAGGCGCTATCGTCATCAAGTCGGACAACTCGAACCCCTCGGACGTCGACATCATCTCGTCCGAACTCGACCAGTCACAAACTCAGGTCGAAATCGACCACCTCTATCAGCAAGCCCTCACAATCTGCGGTATGCCGGACAGAAACGGCGCGAACCGCACGACCGGAGACACCGGCAACGCCGTACTGCTCCGCGACGGATGGACAATGGCGGAAAGCTGCGCCAGAGACACCGTTATGCAGTGGGAACGAAGCGAAAAACAGTTCCTCCGCATCGCGCTGTCGCTTCTCAAAACATACGGCAAGCTCGACCTCGGGCTCGCCGACATCGACATCCGGTTCACGAAGGGCAACACCGAGAATATGCTCGTCAAAACGCAGGCTCTCCTGAACCTTCTCGACGCCGGAGTACACCCCGAAATCGCGTTCAGTAAGCCTCACCTGTTCGACGATCCGCATCAGGCGTATATCGACTCGATCCCATACCTCGCCGTGCGGCTCCAACTCCTCGCGAGCACCTGGCGGGACAAATCAGGGCAGGACAAGCCAGGAGGCGGCAATGACAGAAACACAGAAAATTCAGACGTCGGAAACTCCGGAGCTGATTAAAGTCCGCTGTCCGCACTGCGGAAGGCTCCTCGGAGCCATCAACGGCACAGCGGAGATAAAATGCCGCGGCTGCGGGACGCTCGTCAGAGCCCGGACAGAAGGCTCACGCGCCGTCATACGCATGGTCGCGTCATAAGCTGGAACCCCCGCACCACAACACAGAGCGCCAAGAGCGCCAGATATCTACAGGTTTTTACACAGCCTGTCGGTTCTGGCGCTCTTTTTGATTTTCAAGCCTCTTTCCCCGGGGCGACGCTGATAATTAATCAATAAACAATGGACAGAGAAGTCCTAAAAACGCAGATTTACGGCGGAGAGAACCGCCTCACCAAACGCAGAAAGGGATTATCACATGGAACTCAGAGATTTACTCGGTGAAGACTACCGCGAAGGGATGACCGCGGAAGAGATCGCGACCGCGCTCTCGAACAAGAACTTCGTGAACAAGGAGACCTTCGACAAAACCGCGTCCGACCTCGCCAAAGCGAAGAAGGACATGAAGACCAATGAAGGCACTCTGACCGAACGCCTCGAAGCGCAGAGACAGCAGATCGAGCAGCTCACCGTCAAGGCGAACCGGCAGGAAGCCGCAAGCATCCTCGCGGGGAACGGCATGACCAAGGAGGCCTACGAGACCTTCCTCGACGGCATTGTCACCACCGACGCAGGACAGACGACCTCGGTCGCCACGGCTATCGCGGCGGCGTTCAAAGCCTACGGAGAAGCTACGGCGAACAAGGTCAAGGGCGAACTCGCGGCCGGCGTCAAAGCTCCCTCGCAGGCTCCCGCAACGACCGCCATGACCAAAGAAGCCTTCGGCAAGCTCACCTTCGCCGAACAGGTTCAGTTCAAGAACGATAATCCGACCGAATACGCCGCGCTCTTCCCGAAAGCCTGACACGGCACCACCACATTTTTCGAAAGGATGATTAAAAACAATGTCCAAGACCTACCTCAACTACCCCTTTGACGACGATCTCTTCATTGCCCGCTGGCTTGCGGAGCCCGACTCCGAAAAGACCGCGCTCCTCGATTCCGGCGTAATGGTTGAAGACCCGGTGCTCGCCTCGAGACTCATGTCCTCCGGCAACTACGGCACCATTCCGTTCTACAAGACCCTCACCGGCACTCCCGTGAACCACGACGGTCAGACCGACATCACCTCGACCGAGACCCAGGCAGACCAGCAGAACTATGTCGCGTACGGCCGCGACGTCGCATGGACCGCACGTGACTTCGTAGGCGAGCTCTCCGGCGCAGACCCGATGGGCCACATCATCTCGTCCACCGCGAAATTCTGGGCGAAGTACCGCCAGAAGAAGATTATCGCCATTCTCGGCGCGATCTTCGGCATCACCGGCAACGCCGCGTGGACCGCTCACACCGTCGACGTCAGCTCCGCGACCGCGACCGCGAGAAAGATCAACGAGACCGACCTCAACGACCTTGCGACCGATACCCTCGGCGACAACAAGGACGCGTACAAGCTCGCTATCATGCACTCCTCCGTCGCCCGCACCCTCGAAAACCTCCAGGTTCTCGATTACTGGAAGCAGACCGACGCGAACGGCATCCAGAGAAACCTCGGCCTCGCGTCCGTGAACGGCTACACCGTCATCATTGACGACGGCGTTCCGGTAACCACCGTCGGCGGCTCCGAGGCGAACAAGGACCTCAAGAAGTACACGACCTACCTCCTCGGTACCGGCGTTCTCCGCCACTGCTGGGCAAGACAGGACGTGCCGGTCGAGACTTTCCGCGAGCCGACGAAGAACAACGGTCAGGACACTCTCATCACCAGAATCCGCGAGTGCATCCACCCGAACGGCTTCTCGTTCAAGCTGCCTTCCACCGGCTGGACCAACTCCCCCACCGACGCGCAGCTCGAGGCGTCCGCAAACTGGGCTCTTAAGTTCGCTCCGAAGGAAATCCCGATCGCGCGCCTCCTCACGAACGGCTAAACCATGACCGCAGACGAGAAGCTGATCCGGCTGAAACGGATGATGCGGCTTCCCGACACGGACGACGACACGCTCTCGGCGTTCCTCGACTTCACGCGAGATGAAATTCTCTCATGGAGATACGGGGCGACCGGGAGCATACCGGACGACGTGACCGACGTGCCGCAGGAATACGAAAGCGTCCAGTTGAACGCCGTCATGATCGGCTTCTCGCAGATCGGCGGCGAAGGCGAAACCGCTCACAATGAAAACGGAATATCGAGACAGTTCGGGTATTCGTCCTGCCTCGAATACATCCACAAGAACGTAATGCCGTATGTAGGGGTGATCTCATGAGGACACTCGCGAAGAACCGGATTCCGTACTGGTACGCCCTCTTTGCGGGCACTCAGGACGTCACCGACGAAAACGGCAACTACACCGGCGAGCAGGAAGTCATCTACACCGAACCCGTCAAGGCGTGGGGCAATATCTCCGCCGCCAAAGGCGATTCTTACGCCGCCGGATTCGGAACGATGATCGACTACGACAAAGTGCTCTGTACCGAGACCACTGAGCTTGACGAGAACTCGGTTGTCTGGCTCGACGCAGAGCCGACCGCCCCGTACAACTACCGCGTCAGGCGCGTGTCGAAGTCGATAAACGGAACGCTCGTCGCGCTGAAACAAGTCGACGTAGGTACGTAGCGAAGGAGAACGCCATGCAGAAACGTATAACCGTCCGGCTGTCGCCCGGAAGCGTAAAGTCCGCTCTCGATGAGGTCGCACCCCTCATGTCAGCCAACCGGGACCGGCTCGACGACGCCGCACGCGATATCGCCGAACGGATATGCGAAAAAGCACAGGCAAACTTCAACGCCGCGTGGTACGACAGCCTCGCGAGAGGTGTCAGAGGCGAAGCCGACGTGAAATGCCGGGTGGAAAAGACCGGCACCGGCTACAAAGTCGTCGCCGAAGGACCCGAGGTGACGTTCATCGAGTTCGGGGCAGGAATCTATTACAATCCCCCCGCCGGGGCGTCCCCTCACCCGAAAGGCGCCGAACTCGGATTCGTTATCGGCGGATATGGCAAGGGGCAGGGAAATCAGAAGGCGTGGGGCTACTACGCCGAAGACGGCAACCTCGTCATCACGCACGGAACGGCGGCGCAAATGCCGCTGTACAGAGCTTTTGAAGAGGTATTACAGGAGGCGAAGAAGAGATGATCGATTTTGAAAACGTATTTGTTGACGCCGTGCGAACGGCGGTCACGAAGAAGTTCCCGAAAGCGACGGTTGTCTCTGAATTCGTTCCGAAGCCGTCTTCCTTCCCTCATGTGTACATCCGCGAAACCGATAACGCCTCCGAGGCGCTCTCCTTCCGTGTGACCGGCGGAGAGACCAACGCGCGGCTTTCCTACACTGTCGACGTGTTTTCGAACAAGAAAAGCGGGAAAAAGAGCGAATGCAAGGCAGTTATGGCGGCGGTCGACTCGACCATGCAAAGCTACAACTTCCAGCGTACCTTCTGCAATCCCTTCCCGAACGAGAACGACGCGTCCATCTACAGGATGGTCGCGAGATATTCAAAACTTCAATCAACCAAAATGGAGGTATGATAAATGACCACCAACGGTATCAAATTCTACTACGCCCCCGAAGCCACTGCGGGCACTCAGCCCACCACCGGCTGGGTGGAAATCCCCAACGTCGTCAGCTGGGGCGAAATCGGCTCGACTCCCGATACCATAGAAATCACGCCGGTCTCCGAGACCTCGTTCAAGCGCTATGAGCAGGGACTGTCCGACACCGGCAGCGTAGACGTCACCGGCAACTGGGCTTCTGATTTCATCGACGCGTGGGAGACCATGCGAGAAGCCATGGCGACCGCGGCGGCGGCAGGCAAGACACTCTGGTTCACCCAGGTCATCCCGAACTACGAAAAGAGCTTCTACTACTCCGGCTCGCCCTCGATGCTCAGATTCCCCGAGGTCACCTCGAACTCGGCGTTCCAGGTATCCGGCACCATCACCGTAAACAAAGTCACCGGTCTCGCGGCAAAGCCCACTATCGGCGGCTGATAAACTCAAGGAGATAAACCATGATAATCAACGGCAAGGAAATAACGGCTAAACCCATCGACTTCAACGCCACCATAGAACTCAACGATCTCGGCGGAGATATCTACTCCTTCGGCACAAAGCCCCTCGCGGCGCTCAGAGCCTATCTCGCGTACTGCGCGGGCATAGACGCCGAAGCGGCTGGACGTGAAATCGAATCCCACATCGTAGGGGGCGGCGACCTCTCCGACCTCTTGGCGGCATTCATGAAGGCGTGTGACGACAGCGCTTTTTTCAACGCGATGATCGCGAAGGCGAAGGCAGCAGACAAGAAACAGGCAAAGAACACCTGAATCTGAGCGCCGCCGAAACGATATACGAAAACTGGCTTCCTGCGGCTTACAGGATCGGGCTTGACCTTACCACATTCTGGCGGCTCAATCCGCGCCGCATGAAGCCTTTTCTCGATATATACGAGCAAAACCAGCGTGAAGAACGCGATCGGATGAACTTTCACGCGTACATGACCGGCATATATGTCCGGGACGCCATCGGCGCGTGCTTCTCGAAGAACGGGAAGTACCCGGATAAGCCATATGACCTGCGGAGTCAGGAGGAAAAAGCGTCCGCCATTTCCCCCGAGGAATACGCACGGAGAATGATCCTCATGCAGGAATATCAGGATAAAGAAAGAAAATTACAGGAAAGGTTCGGAGGAGGTGAATTGAATGGCAGATAACGAAGTGCAGATAGACAGTCTGTCTGTCGCAATAGAGCACAGCGCGGGCACGGCGTCGAAAGACCTCTCGAGCCTCGCGTCCGAGCTTCGGAAGCTGCAAAAGAGCGTCGCGGGGCTGAATCTGAACAACGCGATTATACAATTCGGCTCACTTTCGACGGCAATAGGCGGGATCGGGAACAACGCTGACAAAATCACGGCTCTCGCTTCGTCACTGCTCGACCTCAAGTCGGTCGGGAAGGTCAGCGCCGCCGTGCCGAAATCACTCTCGAACCAGATCACCGCCCTGGATACCGCGCTGAGCGGCGTCACCGAGTCGGACGTAAAGCGGATATCGTCACTGGCATCCGCTCTGACCCAACTCAGCGGTGCGAAAATGCCGCAAATCTCAGCGTCTATCGGGCATCAACTCCAGAGCATCGGAGACGCGGCAAAGAACTTGCAAGGCGTCAACCTCGCACGCTTCAAAGACCTTGCGACCGCGTTGCAGCCGCTGTCGGCTCTCACCCCCGCGCACCTCACTTCATTTATAAATCAGCTCGGTAAATTCACTCAGCTGTCGAAGGATCTTGAAGCCGTCGACATGGACAAGTTTGCCGCGGCAATTGAACGGCTCACGGCGGCAATGGCACCCCTCGCAACCGAAATGGACAAAATCGCCCGCGGATTCTCAGCGTTCCCGCAGAGGATTCAGACCTTCATTAAAAATAATGAAGCGTCAACCAAGAGCGTAAAGAAAGCCGAACCGACATGGCAGAAATTCTTTGAGACCATATCAAAGGGCAGTAAAAAGAGCTCGTCCGGGCTGACGAACTTTGCAAAACAGCTATTTTCGATTGCCACAATCAAAAAAGTCTGGCTGAAAGCTACGGATTCTCTTGAATCCGCCAACGAGTACATCGAAGCCCTGAACCTGTTCTACGTCTCAATGGGCAGCTACGCCGAAAAGGCACAGGACTATGCTAACCTCGTCGGCGACAGCTACGGCGTCGACCCCGCCGAATTCATGAAGATGCAAGCTACCTTCATGGACGTCTCGAAATCTTTCGGCACGGCGAGCGGCACGGCGTATACCATGTCGAAAGCGCTGACGCAGCTTACTTACGATATATCATCGCTCTACAATCTCAAAGTTGACGAGTCACTGAACAAGGTCCGGTCGGCTCTGGTCGGCGAGATTGAGCCAATCCGCGCGCTCGGTAAGGACCTGTCCGTCGCGAACCTCAAACTCCTCGCGACCGAACTCGGCATCACCGCGAACGTCGACGCAATGAACCAGTCCGAAAAGGCAATGCTCCGGACGATCTCACTGCTGAGACAGTCAAACTCCGCCATGGGCGACATGGCGAGAACGCTCGAGCAGCCCGCGAACCAGTTCAGAATCCTCAAAGCGCAGCTGACGCTTCTCGGACGCGCTATCGGCGACCTCTTCCTGCCGCTCGTGCAGAAGACGCTCCCGTACATGATCGCGTTCGTCAAAGTCGGACAGCGCATCGTCTCGGCGTTCGCAGCCCTCGCGGGATTTGAACTGCCGAAATTCGACTACGCCGATTCTGTAATCAAAGGCAACGAAGGCGTCGCCGACTCCGCCGATGACGCCGCGAAGAGCATGAAAAAGCTCTATCAGCTCTCATTCGACGAGCTGAACATTCTCGGCTCGCAGAACAGCTCCTCGTCCGGAACCGGCATGAGCGCCGCCGACCTCGCAAAGCTCGAAGCGGAACTGAACCGGCTCGCGAAGATCGAGGACGATATGTTCTCGAAGAATCTCGGTGAAGCGACCGACAAGATCGCGGAGCAGATCGAGAACTGGCTGACGAAGGGCGAAGGAATACAGAGCTGGGCAAAAGACATTTGGGGTTATTTCAGCAAAATAAAAGACGCTACGAAAGAAATTGCCGATAAGCTTGGGCTATGGGAAATCCCTCAGAGAATATGGGATTTCTTCAAATTTGCGGTATTCAAAATCACCGGAATAGACCTTGACTTCGGAGCTTCGCAGCTCAGAAGCACGAGCGGTAAGGATACGCTTATGGGCGCAGTCAGTGGAGGAATAGCAGCGTTACTCGGGCTTAAGGCGCTGAGCTTGCTCTCGCTCAGCAGCGGCGACGGATTTTTAGGCAGTGTCCCGATGCTCCTGCTCAGCATAGCCGCCCTGTCAATAACAACGGCGGCAATCGGGAGTACACCGAACGTCACCGGCGCTCAGACACTTCTCGGAGCCGCGAAGACTGGCATTGTGGCACTGCTCGGCGGTGCTACCATATCCCGATTTTTCCTCGGAGCGGAAGGTTTTCAGGCATTCGGGCTCCCGCTCACAATCGGGCTTGCCGGTCTCACAATGTCGGCAGTCGGAATATTTGAACTCGGAAACGACACCGGCGCGGATGACCTTGCCGGGGCAATAAAACTCGGTATAGGTTCACTGCTCAACACTGCGGCGGCGACTCTTGCCGGCGTGAAAGTTGCAAAAATGGTCGGAGCCGGCGCGGCAGCAGGAACGGCAGGGCTTTTCGCAGGCGCGCTATCGATCATTATAGGCGCGACCATCGGCGCCGTGGTATTCCCCGATGAATGCCGAAAAGCGTTCGAAACGGTATCCGAAGCGCTCGGACACAGTATCAAGAACGTCACAAACAGCCTCAAAGACACTATCGACAAGGCGGTTGACCTCGGCTCGTTCGACTTCAAAGCGCAGTTCGGCATTGACGAAAACACCTTCAAAGTCATATCAACCTTCGGCGACCCGAAACTCGCCGCGCAGTTGAACGAAATCACCAGTGCCGCCAAGCAGAACGTCAAGACTACCTCAACCGAACTTGATAATCTGAACCGTCAATTCTATTCCAGCTCTACGATCGCCAACCAGAATTCACAATCAATCGTCAACAACACGACGGAAACCATCAAGAACGGCATCAATGACGTTACGAAGACCGGCATTTACAAGCCGCTCTATGACATGATGGATAAAGTCGGGAATGAACTGGGGCAGAAGGGCACCTCGGCGGGCGAAAACGTCGCGAAGGGGTTTGTTTCCGGAGTTGACTACAACGCCGATTACGTCGCCAAAGGTATGATCGGCATGGCGAACAAAGCTATGGTTCAGTTCACCGACAGCCTCGGCATCCACTCACCGTCGACCGTCTTTGAAGGCTACGGCATCAACGTTGACATTGGATTCGCGAACGGCGTCACGCTCGGACTCCCCAACGTCAAGGACGCCTTCGGGAACGTCTGGACGTCTATCCGCGTGGACTTCTCAGCCTTCGCGAACAGCCTGCTCGCGTCGGCGCGCACCTTTATCAGGCAGCTGAATCAGGTGCTCGCGTCAGCGTCTTTCAGCAGCGGCGGCGCGGCTCAATCCCTTATCGGCAAAACGCCGCGCATGGTCCCCGCCTTCGCGACCGGCGGATTCCCCGAGGATGGAATGTTCTACGCCAACTCCGGCGAGCTCGTCGGGCGGTTCTCGAACGGGCGGACTGCTGTCGCGAACAACGCGCAGATCATCGAAGGCATCGAGAACGCCGTCTACCGCGCGATGACAGCCGCACAGCGCGGCTCAGGGCGCGGCGGAAAGATAGAACTCGTCCTCGACAAGCAAGTCGTCGGGCGCGCCTTCGGAGACGCCATAGACTCCGAAAAGAGGCGCTCCGGCGCGAACACCAAAATCACATTCACGAACGGAGGGACGCGGTAATGGTTAAAGTCGACGGAACCGAATACGGCGCTATCGTTACTGCACTCACCCGTAATTTCGAGGTAGTTGATGGCGACAACGCCGGGCGCACACTCGACGGCGTTATGCACCGCGACCTCATCGGAACCTACTACAACTACTCCATCACGATCAACACCGACCGTATGTCCCAGACCGAGTATAACGCCCTCTACAAGACAATTTCCGCGCCGGTCGCAAGTCACGATATCGTCGTCCCATTCGGCAACGAAACGCTTGCCTTCCAGGCATATGTCTCGCGCGGCACGGACGATCTCCTCCGGCAGTACTCCGAGACGAACCGGTATTGGGGCAACCTCTCCTTCGACTTTATCGCGATGGAACCGCAAAGGAGCGCGTCATGAAACTCCGGGTATCCTACGCCGACGTCGCTGTCGGGGCGAAAGAAAACTTCGCCCCCTCCGCGACCGGGCAGACCAACAACTCGACTCCGGCGCTGCTGCAAGGGCAGCAGACCCCGATGTACGCAAACCCGTGCGAGATATACTCCGTCCTCCTCGACGGCTCTCTTGAAGTCCCTCCGGACGACGTGAAGTACGCCCTCGTGTCGGACAGCCTGTCGAGCGCGACCGACGGCAGCTTCGAAACACCGCTCGTCCTTACGCTCACCGCGACCGGGCAGTACACCTCGCAAGGAATCACGCTCGTTTTTGACGAGACCTCTAATCGGTACGCGACGGCGGTCAACATCAAATGGTATCGCGGCAGCACCCTGCTGTCGGACAAGAACTTCACGCCGGACAAGCCGAACTTCTTCTGCGCGAACAAAATCGAAAACTACAACAAACTGATAATCTCCTTCTCGAAGATGAATATGCCGCGCAACCGGCTGTATCTCACGGACATCCTCTACGGAACCGTCCGCAACTTCGGGAAAGACGAAATCGAAAACTTCTCCCTGCTTCAGGAAATCGAGCCGGTATCCGAAACTGTCTCAATCAACACCGTGGGCTTCACCCTTAAAAAGCAGAGCGACGTTGACTTCATCTTTCAGGAAAAGCAGCCCGTTTACACATATTTCGACGACACGCTCGTGCAGACGACTTTCATCACGCATTACGAGCGAAATTCCGACAAGACCTATGATATCGAGACAGAAGACTACGTTTCAATCCTCGACGACTCCCCGTTCGGCGGCGGAATCTATTCCGGAAAGAACGCGGCGGCGCTCATCGGCGAAATGCTCTCCCCGCTCAAAGTCGAATACGAAATCGCGGGCAGTCTGCAAAACGCGACACTCACCGGATACCTCGCGATATCCTCCTGCCGTGAAGCCCTGAACCAGATCGCCTTCGCCCTCGGCGCAGTGGTGGATACAAGCTACTCGGACAAAGTGAAGCTGTACAAGCTGTCCGACACCGTCGCGGGCACGCTGAACGCCTCGAACACCTTCACCGGGCAGACGACCACCTTCCGCGACAAGCTCACCGAACTGCGGCTCACCGCGTACTCCTACGTCGCCGGAACAACCGACTACACCGCATACAAAGCGGCGGACAGCGGAACCGGAACCGGCATCACCGTAGCCTTCCCTGAGCCGCTCCACTCCCTGTCCATCACGAACGGCACGATAGTCTCCCAGACTGTCAACCAAGCCGTCATCAACGCGGACGCGAACTGCGTCCTGACCGGCAAGAAATACGACAAAACCCAAACCATCATCACGAAGCGGAATCCGCTCATCCTCGCCGGGGACAAAGAGAACGTAGTCGAGCTCAAAGACTTCACCCTCGTGAACCGGACAAACGCCGACGAACTCGCCACAGCGGCGTACAACTACTACTCCGCCCGCCGCGAAATATCTGAAAAGATACTCACCGGCAATCTCAAAGTAGGCGACAAAGTGACGCAGGAATACGACTACATGGACGACGTGACCGGACGCATCGTCAGCATGAAACACACCGTCTCCGGAACCGCACAAGTCGCGGAGGTGACCATCAAATGAGCCTTGATACAACGAACCTCAATTTAATCTATGACCGCACGGAAAGCGACGAAACCGCCTCCGCCGCGATACGGAAATCCTACCAGACCCTCGGCAACTGGTCAGGGTTGACAGACGCCGAAAGGGCACAGTTAGAGCGCGGAACGCTCACCTACAACACCCTCAACCGCGTCGAATCCGCGGTAAAAACCCTCGCCGCCACGCTGACGTCGGCGGGGTATCCGGTGGAGGTGACGCCGGTGCTTAAAGGGAGTAAAGCCGAAGACCGTGAATGGCAGGAAGGCGACATCGTTCGGCGTGCGCAATGGTCGACGTATCTTGACAATGTTCAGCGGCTCCGGGACGCGTACTATACACTCGCGGAGACCGGGGAACTGCCGAAGCCGGAGGACAAGCTGGGCTACGTCGGTGCGAACAACATCGAAAAAGTCCTCGCGGACATTGACCTACTTATCGACTGCATGAAATCGAGCTATCGACGGTGCGGAACTTTCCGCGCCGGGAACAACGCGGCACACCTGCCGCTGAAAGGAAGTGTCTGAAATGGCTGTATATCAAGCACCGGAAATCAAAGACCGCGTCGCGACCGGTGACGACCTTTATACGATCGCCGACAGCGGCGGCAAGAAAAAACTCACGCCGTCCCCGACGACAATCGAGGAACCCGGCACGGAAATCAATCGGGCGCTGCTTATGCCGCTGATGAAAGCGGTCGAAGGGCTTGACGCGAATATCCTGCCCTACACCGACTACTGGTGGCGGCGCAGAGCGAGCTCGGGCGCATACGCCAAAACACAGTCGACGGCGTTTACGCAGACAAACGCCGGGTATTACGGCTCGATCATTTATTTCTTCTATCATGGGGAAAATGAAGATTTCCCGTCGTCCGTCACTTTTAAGATCGCGTCATCGATCACCATCAATCAATCCACAGGTGCGGTGACGATGAACAGCCCGACCACCAAGACGGTGAAGCGCAGTGATTACTCGTCCGAGTATGCGATGACAGAAGCACTGCAATCCATGTGCGCCGGGAAGTATATCTCCGGGCTGCCCTGTCAGCAGGACGCGACGAAGGTGATGAAAGTTCCGCAAGCAGCTTATGTGAAAGTCTACAGTGTGGCATCCTCGACTACTTCGCCGACGCGCGGGTATATCGGCTTCCTCAGCCCCACCGGCAACTGGGGCGGATGGGGCCCCGGCACGGACGTGCAATTGATCGGGAGTATCAAACAGACCACGACCGGCGACTGGGAGTATCTCTCTTCGCCAGATTCAACCGCCTACCCACACAGCGGCACGTCCGGCGGATATGAGTATGTCTATTACGGGCAAATTTACTCGTATGTGCTTAACCCGCCCAAAGACGACTCGGTGGCAATGAAGACCGTGAACATCACATCAGCGTCATATTCGAGCAACAAGTACTCCGTCGACGTGCCCGGAAATATCTGCGCATTCTCCGTGAGCACAGATCCGAGTTATACCACCCAGGAGGTCGGTGAAATCATTGGCATAATTGATAAGGCGTCGGGGCATGTATGGCAATGCGGAAATGAACATATACGAGGCTCCACAACAACCGCGGCGATGGTGCACGCTGGCACCAACTCACTCATTGGATACAATAAATATTCCTACGGCACGAATTCTATGCTCATTGTTGCGAAATACAGCGCTGGGAAGCTGCTCTTTGGATACGGGAACACAGGCGACAGCGAGCAATTTAACTTTGTCGGCACCGTCTATCTACTGCCGTTAAAATAAGGAGGACACAATGACCTATCAACTCTGGGATAAAACATCCCCGATCTACGACATCACCGCCGAACAGGCGATGATAAATAACCCGCTGTACGGAAGCGAAAACAGCTACCTGATCCTCCGCGATGACGGCTCAATCCTCGATATCCTGCCAATATCGACGCTCCGGGAGCTGACCGGGAAGGACGCGACAGCGACTGACGAGGAAGTGTGCGAAGCGTATATCGCGAAACTCAACGAGCCCACACCCGAGCCGCAGCCGTCCGGAGACCTGACCGCGCTGTCCGCAAAGGTCGCGGAGCTTGAGGAGCAGCTCGCGACGATCGAAGCCGTCAACAAAACACTGTTAGGAGTTGAATAACATGGACGAAAAACTTATCGCAAAGGCACGGGAGCTCCGCGCAATCATCGAAAAAGCGATGACCGAGACGGCAAGCCTGACCGAGGCGGAAGCCATCTCGGCGACCTGCCTTTACCCGAAATGGAGCGGGAACGGCGTCGCGTATATCAAGGGGCAGCGGGTGCAGGACGACGGGGTGCTTTACACCGTGCTCCAAAACCACAACTCGCAGGCGGGATGGAAGCCGACCGCCGCGCCGTCGCTTTTCGCGAAGGTGCTGATCCCCGATCCGACTGTCGTGCCGGAGTGGGAACAGCCTGACTCGACAAATCCCTACATGAAGGGCGACAAGGTTAAGCATAACGGCAAGACCTGGGTGTCTCTGGTCGACAACAATGTCTGGGAGCCGGGCGTCACCGGAACCGCCGCCCTGTGGCAGGAGGTGACTGAATGAGCATCGGAGAAATGCTCGCAGCCATCGGACTACCAACCGCTGTCACGGCGTTTTGCTTTTGGATGATCGAGCAAAGAATTATTAAGCGTGAGAAAGCCGCGCAGGAAAAAGCCGCAGAGCGGGAAAAAGCCCGCGAAGACCTACAGATAATGACAATCCAGAGCGTGAACGCCGCTATTGCGCTGTCTGAAGCCACCGCACGCGCCGTGCAGAGGATCCCCGACGCCCACTGCAACGGAGACATGCACGCCGCACTCGACTATGCGGAGAACGTCAAGCACCGGCAGAAAGACTTTCTGACGGCGCAGGGAATCCACTCCATGATCGATTGAGGAGGATAAAAATGATTGAAATAAAAGCCGTGCCGGGCAAGCTGATCATGCTCGGTCGACAGGGCGAAAACCTTGCCCGGAAAGTGATCTTTTCCGTATCCGGTGTCCGGGCGGAATTCGGCGACGGCGCTTTCCGGCTCTCAGCTCGCCGCGCCGGAGAATCCAACGTCTACCCCGCGGCAGTGACGGAAAACGGCGACACTGTCGAATGGTCGCTCACCTCCGCCGACACTCAGAACGCCGGGCGCGGATCGTGCGAACTCGCATACTACGCCGGGGACGTAAGGCTGAAAACGTGGGTCTACGACACCGCGGTCGCAAAGTCTCTCACCGGCTCGCCGGAAACCGACCCCTACGACGAATTTCTTGATGAGGTGAACCGGCTCGCCGCCGAGGCGGCAATCTCGCAGAGGGAAGCGAAGAACTCGGAAAACGCCGCGAAAAACTCGGAGGAAAATGCGAAAGCATCCGAGAGTGCCGCGAAAACCTCCGAGGACAACGCCGCCGAGTACGTGCGGGCAGCCCTCGCCGCTGAAACGAAATCCAAACAGAACGCCGAATATGCCGCTTCCGCCGCGACGGCTTCCGGACAACATGCACAGAACGCCGCCGTATCCGCGACAAACGCCGCCAACAGCGCGAGCGCCGCCGAAAATCACGAAAAGGGCGCGAAAGACGACGCCGCCGCCGCCGCGAAATCCGCCGAAGGACTTGCTGACGCCGTAAAACGCGCCGAGGACGCCGCGGCGAGTGCACAGGACAACGCCGAGAAGACCGCCGCTGACCGCGAAGCCGTTGCCGGAATGAAAACCGCCGCTGAGACCGCACAGGGCAACGCAGAGAAAGCCGCCACTGCCGCCGCCGGGTCCGCGACCTCTGCCGGGGAATCCGCCGCCGCTGCGGAGACGTCGAAGACGGGCGCGGCAGAGATCAAAGCGCAGATTGACGAAGTCAAAGCCGGAATCGACACAACGAAAGGCGAAATTGATCAGGCGAAAGCTGATATTGACCAAACCAAGATCGACACGCTCGCCGCGAAAACCGCCGCCGAAACCGCCGCGACGACCGCGACCGAGAAAGCCGCGGAAATCGCGGACAGCGCGGCGCAGATCGCTACGAACACGACAAACATCGAAACCAATGCGACGGACATCGACCTCCTCCGGCGCGAGAACACCGAACTCCGGGCGAAGACCGACGCGCTGTGGAAGCTGTCCGAGGGGAAAAGCTACGATTTTGTCGAGGACTCGACGGAGGCATACAGCAAGGACGTGCCAACCGGGTGCAAGTTTGCACAGGTGGAGAAGATCGGCGGGAAGACCGTGGCGTGGAATCAATGGGTGGACGAGACGAAATACAGGGATGCGACAAGTGCATCGGTGATAACGACCATTTCCGGGCGCAGAATCACCATAGCTGGTACGTCCGGGAGCAGCGGCGAGAACTTTAACATTATCGACCGGAGTACTAAAATATGGAGTATCGCAGCTAACCATTACTACTTGTTCGCTGGAATCAACAAGCTGACAGGACTCGGCATTAGCGCGTACAACGGCGCGAAGACAGTCACCATTGCTTATGCGGGAAGCACGGCTAAAAATGCTGTTTTTAAGCCTGCGTTCTCAGGCATTTCGCAGCTCTATCTTAATACCGGAGACGCCGGAGTCGCTATCGATGTAGACTGCGCTCCGTACCTCATCGACCTCACCCGACTTTTCGGCTCCGGCAACGAGCCGACCGCCGCCGATGACCCGCGAATCGCGGAGATTATCGCTTACGCCGAGAAGCACCCAGAATACAACGCGGGTGAGCTTGTCAGCGCGGGGGTGGAGGATGTGGAGGTGCAGGGGGCGAATCTCCTCGATCCAAAAAAGACGACCGCGTACGGCGACAAGCCATATGGCTTGACAATCACCATGATTGGTGAAAACACTTTTCGGATCAACGGAGTACCGTCAAGTCAGGTGACATCAGCAAGCGATTATTCTTTCTCCGTGGCAAACAATAGCCAAGAAGAGTTGCGCGGTAAAGGCTATAAAGTAACGGCATTCCCGATAAAAGGAACCGTTAATAGAGCATGGGGGCTGGACCCCGTCAATAAAGGCAGGCTTGCAATTTCAGTACCGCTGGTCCCTGAAGTAGATACTGACATCGAATTCCGCCTTATGGTTTCAACCGCCACGCCCTCCGCCTACTCCCCTTACTCCCTCGACACCTACCCCATCCCAGACGCCGTGAAGGCTCTGCCGGGATATGGATGGGGCGCTGGGAACATCAGCAATGAAATTGTTCGCAGAGCGGACGGATGGGACTATGTGCAGCGGGTCGAACGGTATGTTGCCGATAACCCCGATAAATGGGGACTTCTTAACAACAATGTCCGCAAATTTTTCGTAACGGACGTGGAGAAACCGGCCCTTACGCCGGCAGGATCAAATCTTTTCGGGATGGTCTGCGACAGGCTGATGTATGTGACTTATTCTTACGCGATCGCATCGAAACAGCCTTACACGACAAGCTTCCAAAGCACTGCCACCACGCTTGCCGCTGTTTTCACCGATACGGACACCGATTCTCTCGACACATGGCGAGCATGGTTGCAATCCTTGATTGATGCGGGAACGCCGCTGACTGTATACTACGCCGTCGCGACCCCCATCACCACCGACATCACCGACCTGATGACCGGCGCACTGCCGCTCATGGTGACGGAGCCGGGCGGCACGATAACGATGCACCACGCTCTCGCGGACGACGGGTTGACGCTCGACGTGCCAAACACTATCAAATATATCCGCGACCTGAAGGAGGTGGCAAGCAGTGGCACTGAGTGAGACTGAAAAAGCAATGATCAAGGCGGCGGGGCTGACCGAAGCCGCATTTGAGGGGGGAAAGGGCGAAAGCCCTGACCCGGGCACCGCCACAGACGCGGAACTCGAAAAGCGCGTCGCGACGGTCGAAGAAACCGTCGAGGCGGTGAAGATTATCTTGATGGGGGAGGATAAATCGTGAAAGGCATCGACATTTCCCGGCACAACACCATCCGGAGCTTCCCCGCGATAAAGTCACAGGGTGTGGATTTCTGCATCATCCGCGCTGGGTACGGCACGGCCATCGACGCGAAATTTGAAGCCCATATCAAAGCGGCGAAAGACTGCGGAATGCTTGTCGGCGCGTATTGGTTTTGCTATGCGCTCAATGCCGCCGACGCGCGGCGGGAAGCCGAGGTGTGCGCGGAGACACTGCGCGGGCATCAGCTCGATCTGCCGGTGTTTTACGACTTTGAATATGACACCGAGCGATACGCCGCGAAACACAAAGTGACGTATAACTCGAAGCTCCGGACGGACATCATCGAAACATTTTGCGTCGAAATGACGAAGTGCGGCTATAAAGCCGGGGTGTACACGAACCCGGACTACTGGCTCTACCGGCTCAACGCCGACCGGCTGTCGAAGTACGCGCTGTGGATCGCGTCCTACAAAAGCAAAGACGGCAAAGCGACTTTCGACACCGTGTTGCCGACCGACCTTCCGCCCGCGTTTCGGAACGCCATGCTGTGGCAGTTCGGTATGTGCAAAATGCCGAAAGCCGTCGGGTATGTGGACATTGACTATGGGTACGGCGTCAAGCCGCCCGCGCCGAAGAAAACCTACAAAGTCGGCGACGAATACACGATAAAGCCCGGTGACCTCTATACGACCGGACGGAAAGTCCCCGCACGGCTCGTCGGCAAGACTTACACCGTCTGGCAGACGAAGCCCGGCGCGGTGCTGCTGAAAGAAATCGTCAGCTGGGTGAGCGTATGCGATACTTAAAACGGCTGATTCTCGCGGTCCTGATATACCTCGCCGTATATCTCCCATTTATCGCCGTCCTGCAAGCCCTCACCGGCACCGACCTGACCGCCGCTTTTTCGGTCGGCGGGATCGTCGGGGCGGTGGAACTCGCGCTGGGGAGCATCATTAAAATTACCGAAAACAAAGAGATAAGCAAGAAAGGATTTATCGAACATGGACAAGATAGATATAACGCCGATTCTGGAGCTGGCAGTGAAGTTGATATTCACGCTGATCACGATTTCCCTGATCCCGAAGATCAAGAAGTTGTTCGCGACAAAATTCTCGGAGAGCGACCAGAAGAAACTGATCCGCTGGGCTGAAATCGCCGTTCAGGCAGCGGAAGAGGCTGCGCGTTCCGGGCTGATCGACAAAAAAGCGAAATACCAATACGCGAAAAGCTTCCTCGAGGCTCGCGGTGCGACCCTCGACGCCGACGCCATGCAGGCGCTGATCGACTCCACCGTGTGGGAACTGTTCAACCAGTTCAAGCAAGATTCCGACTCTGACGCCGAAAGCGAGGCGTGAAATGAGAGCTGACGACGTGGCTGACCTCACGCGGTCCGAGTGGACGCGAATCATTGATGAGTGCATCCATGATCGGAAATGGCGAGATATTTTTAAGCGTCGCTGGCTCGATGGGATCAAGTTCGAACCCCTCGCGGAGGAATTCGGGCTTTCCGTCCGGCAGACTCAGCGAATTGTCAAAGCCTGCGAGCAGAAAATCAAATCACGTATATAAATGTCATGAAACCGTCGCGAAAGTGGCGGTTTTTCTTCGTTCACTTTGCACAAAAATCGTGCTATAATATATACGCCGGATGATAAATCCGAGTATATATACAGGATGGTGAAATCCATGGCAGAATTTGCAAGTAATGGCAAGGCGAATGCCGCCCTTACGACCGGTATTATCGGTACGGCGGGCGTCGGTGCGGCTCTCCTCAACGGCGGGCTGAACGGGCTCTTCGGCGGCTGGAGAAACGGCAACTGCGGCTGTAACGAAGATCACGTCGTCGACCGCTACGAAGCGGGACAGGCGGCGCGGATCGCGCAGTTGGAGACCGAAGTGAAGCTGCGCGACGCGAACACGTACACGGACCAGAAAATGCTCGAGATGTATAAATATTTCGACGGCAGGACCCGTGCGCTCGAGGCGTCCGACGCGGCTCAGGCAGTCACTAATCAGCGCATGGTGGACAGCTTCGAAGCCGTCCATAACGACATCAACTGCGTCAAGAACGAGCTCTACGGCGCAATCCGCAACGAAGCTGAAAAGCGCTGCTGCGGCGACAACAGCATCGTCACTTACGCGAACGCCACCTTCTACCCGAAGATGGTCGCAGACGTTACGACCGGCACCGGAACCACAGCGCAGAGCACGTACAATCCGCTCCCGAAGTGCGGGTGCGGCTGCGGCTGCGGCTGTAACTGACGGCAGGGGCGGCAATCGCCGCCCCATGAGGTGATGAAATGGTAACTCTGGCACAAGCGACTGCCGGGATTGAGCGATATCTCGACACCGAAATCCTCGCGAAAATCCCCGGATGGCAGAAATGGGTCCTCGGCGCGGCAGCGTCTCGTATGCTGTCCCGGTCGGGAGAAATTTTTAATACACTGAAAAACAACCCTGTCGTCTCGGCGATGGGGATAATCGATGAAAACGATCAGATCGACATCGACGCCGTTTACCGGGAGTTTTCCGCTCAGGCTCAGCGCGGGGCGATAACCTTTGACGTTCCGCTCGTCGGTCCGCTGACGCTCGGGGCGGGCGACGTCGACCAGCTATATAGATATATAATAGGAGGCTGAAATGAAAGACGAAGTTATGCGCGGCGTCATCTGGATGACGACCGACGGCATCAAGGACGCGGGCATGGCGTACGAATACGCCGAAGACGCGAAGGAAGCGGGGAAACCAGAGCTCGCGGCGCTTTTTATCGAGGACGCGAAGTACCGGCTCGGGAAGGTCAAGGAATGGTACGACCGCGCGATGAGTATGCACGGGGCTGTCGACGGAGTGACCGACGAGCTGATCGAGTGGCATCGGCAGGCTTACCGGGAGCTGCTGGACAGGGTCATGAAATTTAAGGCGTGAATTTCGCGAAAACGCTTGACAAATCCGGGAAACTGTGATATAATGATTTTGCGAAGGAGAAATCTTGAGCGCGTCTCCATCCGCGAGGATGGTGTGGATTGAAATATTGAAGATTTCATTATGAGATCGGGGAAAGGAGCAGAAATGCTCCTTTTTCTTATTCATATAGCATTTACAAATAGATACGGTACTTTTTCTCCGAAAGCTATTGACTTTTTGTACCGAGTGTGCTATAATATATACATCACAAGGGACGCGGACAACCCAAAACCGCGAAGGAGAAAACAATCATGAAGCAGAAAACCCTTTACATCGACACAAACTACAATCGATCGGTCAATGACATTTACACCGATTATCACGTCGGTGACGCGGTTATCCTCTACGGATATAAGCGCGAAGGCGCTCCGGATAGCACCGAATCATTCCGCGTCATGAAGGACAACGGAAAGGGGATGCCTGGTAACATGAACTCTGAAATCTGCCGCTACCACGGATGGCGCGGCACGTCGGACGGCATAATCAAGACCGCATACGGTCTGCGCCGAATCAAGTCAATGGAAACTATTGACAAGTACAGCAACGATGAGGGACATTACCAGTCCGTGAAAATCGTTGTTGGCGCTGACATCGCGCCAGAGGAAGAATAAAAAATCAAGCTGTCCTATCGGCTATACGGGGAAGGAGATAAGTCATGATAATCGAAGTAATGGGACTAGCTGGATGGAAAATCAAAACCTACTCCAAAAAAGTCATTGAAATAGACATCGAGCACGCGAAGGACTATAAAAAGAACCTCGGGGAGCCGTTCGTTGTAAATGTCAACGATATGTTCAACGACCTTAAGACTGATGGCGAGTACTATTCGAGCGACGACAGAATTGGTATGCACTGGCTTCTTCCGGGGTGTAGTAAGCTCGCAGAGATTGCTGATCTCGACGTCGAGTGGACGAAAGAACGCAACAAAAGCTATCTGTACGATGTGTACCAGAGATACACGCTTAAGCCGGAGACACAGGCAAAAATCGCTGTTGCACTCGATGAGTTTATCGACCGCGCGACAAAAGCCCTGGACGATGCTGTCTCCGCAGAAGACGCGAAGAAACGCGCCTATGAGGAGGAGAAGACACGTCTGCTTGATGGCGTAACGTGGGATGTAAACGGCAAGCAAATCACCGATGAAGGCGGCAAAACAATGATGTATGAACACATCGTCACAGTGGACGGGAAAACGTTTATGTTCACGGAACGGAACCTGTTCGATTTCGGGCGCGTTATCAATCCAAAGCGCGGAGGGCTTATAAGCCGCGACAGCGAGACCGGTAAGTACTATCGCGAAAAGTTTAATGACGCTAACGGGTGGAATCGCGTCGAAGACCTCGACGAGGACGAGGCTCGCGCTTACGAGATCGTGCTGAAGTACGGAAAATATGCCGGAACCGGCATCAGAATGTAATAAAGCAAATGAAAAAAACAATTAAAGGCACGCTGTGCGATACCTCCACAGCGGAGCAGATCGGCGAATCGCGGTACGACGGGTGCACCGAGTACCTTTACCGAACGAAATCAGGGAAGTACTTTATCCACACTGTACGGAGTAAAGGGCTCGTGCGAGAGGATATATACCTGATGACCAATGCAGCCGCCGCTGATTGGATTATGGTCGCCTACGGACCCGTAGACGCCTACTACGACGCTAAGACCGGCGCGAAAAAAGAGTGGGCGAAGATCAGCGTGTCGTCGGCGACAAAAGCGCTGATCGACGAGCTTCGCAGGGCATATGGGATGACTGCGAATGAGCTGATCTCAGACGCGCTTAAGACATATCGTAAAAACGCATGACGGAGCCGGGGAAAAATCCCCGGCTTTTCTCATGACAGCGTGACAGATTCGTGACAGATTTGATTCCAAAATACCGTTTTTGACGGCGGAATTTCGTCACGGGAGGTGGAATAAGGGTGCCCGAAAACCCGCATGAATACAAGAAAAAACCGCCTATCGGCTTGATAAGCGGTTTATTCATTTGGTCTGAGTGACAAGACTTGAACTTGTAAACTAAGCCCAAAAATGTCTGAAATAAAGGCAATTTTACTTTTGCGTGACGGATTTCATGACGGATTTTTCAAAACGTTATCATAGTATTCTTCAAGCCGGGCGAATATTTCATCCTTCTTATCCCGCATAATATGACCGTAAACACGGTTTACCATGTCTTCCGTTTCGTGCCCGAGATAGTCGGCAATATATTTCACCGGGATATTCAGCAGAATCATTACTGACGTCGCGTAATGACGAAGCGCATGGAATGTATAGTGCTTCCCACAGCACGTTTCAAGTGCCTGCTGATAATGTTTCCGCACGGTGCGTTCCGACAACGTTGTGACGAACTCCGCTTCCGGCTGATACGCGCGTCTGAGCGCCGCCTCGACGGCGGGCAGCATCCTGATTGTCCGGTCGCCGGCTCTGGTCTTCGGAAGCTTCATGGTAGCTTTGTTGTACATCCCTCTGATCTTCGCCGCGCAGATGTGGATCGTCTTCGCGTCGAAGTCCACCTTAGACCATCTCAGCCCGAGGATTTCCGACATCCGCATCCCGCACAGCGCGCCGAGGTGAACAGCAGCGTCGATATCACTTCCCCGCACAGTTGCCAGCAGGGACATGACGTCAAACTCCTCCGGAATCACGATCTCGTTCTTTTGCGCCTGTGGGAGTTTTGTGTGCAGGGTAAAATCCGGGCGGAACATTTTCAGCGTCGAGGACAACAGTCCATGCATACAGCGGACAGTCTTCGGGGAGTGGTCGGCGGATTCCGCGCTTATGGCAAGCTGTATCTGCTCCTGCGTCAGGTCGGCAAGCCTGACGTTATGCAGAGGCGTCAGGTTATGCGTCCGTATGCGCGTGAACTCACGGTACGACGACGGCGACAATGTATTCTTCTTCGCCTCAACATACCGTTCCATCGCCTCCCCGACAGTCATCCCCGCATACGGATCATCCGGCTTGTCCACTTTCTGCTCCGCCTCGAACTGTGCCGCACGGAGCTGCACGTCCTTCTTGTCTTTGCCGGAAAACGTCTTGTACTTATTATTCCCGATCAGCACCCGCGCACGCCAGCTGCCGCTCGGGAGCTTGTCCATAATCATCTCATCACCTCTTTATCCATCCCACGCTCGGGTTTATGACGTCACACGCAAAAAGAAAACAGATGAACGCCATCAGCGCCACCGCAATCGTCACCGCGACTCGGAACTCCCGGCTCATTCGGACGATCACTGCTTTCAAATCCGATATGCGGTCGATATACAATTTTTCCAACATCTTCAAGGCTTCTTCCGCCGTCATCTCGGTGGTCTCCTCCTGGTCGCTCGCCGTGGTCTCGTCACTGATCAACTCATCGACCGTCACACCGAGTGTCGCCGACAGCAGCGATGCCGTCACGTATGTCGTCGGGTAGCCTTTCAGCAGCCTCTTCACCGTGCCTTCTGACAGCTTCGTTTCCTCCGCCAGACGAGCGTTCGTGTAGTGCTGCTGATCCATCAACCGGCGCAAAATGTCCGGATTTATTATTATGCTAACCATGAATTGTCCTCCATCACCCACAAAATGTCGAAAAATGACCTACGATTGCCCTTGCTTTTCTGTGCAAAAAGGTGTATAATGGAATCATGAAATAAACGCGAAAGCGAGGACAACAAATGCCGCACACATCGAATCAGCCCGAACCGCCCGACCGAAGCAAGCACCTCGATCAAGATGAACGCCGTGTTATCGAAGACTTCCGCACCCTTACGCCTGAAAACAAGCGCAAAGCAATCGCCCTCCTGCGACGGCTCAAACAGTCGCAGGAATAGTTACTCGCCGCCTTCGGGCGGCTTTTTTTATTTCTTTTTGTTCAGCGCATCGAGACCGTCGACTATATCCGCCATACCGCTCAGGTGCGCACCGATTGCCGAATAAATAGTGCCTACTACAAGCAAGCCAATAAAAACGCCTACCCAAAACGGGATGACGTCGCCCGACATACCGCTGAGGCATACGCCGATTATCTCCATGACCGCCGCAACATATATAATCACCGCCACGACACTGAATACCGCCGACGTTCTTCTCAGCCACGGCACGGAGTCGGGCGCGTACTGTTTCACCGGTCGGCTGTCACTGTGCGCTTCACGGTACGCCTTATCTGTCTCGTCGCCTTCCTTCAGCGACACGCCGGTCATATCTACCCCGATTCCGCTGTCGGTGCAGTATGGGCATCGTATCGCGTCGTCAGGGACTTCTCTGCCGCACCTGTTGCATTTCTTGCTCAAACCCAATCACCCTTTCATCTGCTCAATGATTTTCTTGAACAACTCCTGCTTCTCCGGGGACACGCTCCGGTAAAGCTCGAGCAGTTCTTTTTCTTCA
>ERZ1034842.92-NODE-92-length-47173-cov-8.026572_pt1 | contig 47173 bp, 37 predicted proteins | sample MGYA00520634_ERZ1034842 | MGnify/ENA primary metagenome ERZ1034842 (study PRJEB33766, sample SAMN09781734) | gut metagenome | biome: gut microbiome | host: Homo sapiens | place: Madagascar | study: EMG produced TPA metagenomics assembly of the PRJNA485056 data set... | reverse complement strand
TTTTACCGCCATGAATCCATAAAAGATCTTTGTCGAGTTCTAAATTTCTCTGAATGCTACCAGCTCGGATGATTGGTAATGATCCATCAAAAAAAGTACTTTTAGCTTCGGACTTTGAAAAAGATACGCCTCTAACTATTTCACATAGTTCAGAAATCTTATACGAAGTAGATTTCACAGCATCCCCTCCAGCTCATCCAGATCCGCCAGAATCTCTTTTTCCAGATCTTTTAACCGCTTCAATATCACCTTCGGATCTTCATATTCCTCAGTCTGATACACCACTTCTTTATAACGATTAATAGAGAGATCGTATTTCTGCGCAGCAATATCTTCTTTTGGCACTATAAACGCCGCCTGAGTGCGATCTTTAAAATCAACGCCAACATCAATCCCTTCCGGGTACTGCTGTTTCAGCAACGAGGCTAACTTCTCACCCATAAAGTTATCAACCGGCAGCCCACGTAAAGTACGGTAATGCTTCCAGCTTGCCAGCAGATGCGGCAGGTCGTTGTCTTTAATTGGGTTACGCTTGTCATCCAGGCTGTAGCCATCATTTTGCAGATCGTAGAACCAGACCTCATCCGTTTGACCGCCTTTGGTAAAGATCAGGATCGCCGTCGCCACGCCAGCGTAAGGTTTAAATACGCCGGAAGGCAGATTGATCACCGCTTCCAGTTGGTTATCTTCCACCAGCGTTTTGCGAAGTGACTGGTGCGCCTTACCGGAGCCAAACAGCACGCCCTGCGGCACGATAGTGGCACTGCGCCCGCCCACTTTCAGCATTTGCAGAATACGCGCCAGGAACAGTAGTTCGGTTTTTTTGGTTTTCACCATTGCCGACAGCGTGGAGTCGATATCTTCCTCATCCAGTGAACCGGTAAACGGCGGGTTTGCCAGAATCAGGTTGAAGGCGTTTTTACTGGCCTGCGGGAAGTTAGTGCTGAAACTCTGGCTCATGGTGTCCTGATAATGAATATCCGGCGCTTCCACGCCGTGCATAATCAGGTTCATGGCGGCGATACGTAGCATTGTGGTGTCAAAGTCGTAACCGTGGAACATGTTGTTATCCACATGATTACGCCACGGTGTCAGCAGATCGCCGGTAAAGATTTTTTGCTCTTCCAGCTCGCCAAGTTCGTTGGTACCAATCTCAGTATGAATGGATTCCAGCGAGCTGTACTTCTCCAGCAGATATTCATAGCTGGTTGCCAGAAAACCACCGGTGCCACAGGCTGGATCACAAATCGTCTCGCCGCGAGCCGGGTTCGGCTCCATCATTTCAACCATTGTGCGGATAATGTGGCGCGGCGTGCGGAACTGGCCGTTGATTCCGGCAGTGGTCAGCTTGCTTAACAGGTATTCGTAAAGGTCGCCTTTGGTGTCGCCGCGATCCAATGGCAGGTTTTTGATCACCTCAACCGCTTTGGTCAGCAATGACGGCTTAACAATCTCCAGACGAGCATCTTTCATAAAGTTGCCCAGCAGCGTTACCTTCGACGCATCGGCCTGGCCGAGCTGACGAAAATGCTGGAATACGCCATCGCGTACCACTTCCATCATCTCATCTGAGCCAAGGTTGCTATAGTGACTGAAACGGAACTCCTGCTGTTCTGGCATAAAACGCGGTTTAAAATCAATACCCGCGATTTGTTTACGCTTCTCGTCGCGTTGTTCCTGAGTATCCAGCATCCGGGAATACATCAGATAGGTGATCTGTTCGATTACGGTCAGCGGGTTGGTGATACCACCCACCCAGAAATCTTCCCACAGGCCGTCGATTTTACTTTTTAAGTCACCAGTGATCATTGTTAGCTTTTATATCCTGTTTTAAATACAAAAGCCCCGCTGCCGGAGCTTGTCATGTGCGTATTATACCGTCGCTGCGTCGGTCACAACACCCAGCTCTTCGACTATCTTTTGCAGGCGGGCGATCTGCTCTATATCAGGGAACACACCGGTAACGCCTTCGTTGTGGATATGCGTAAAAGGCTGTTCAAAGAGCTGCCGCATTTCAATGGTGCCGTAATCGCGAATGTGGTTTTTCAGCAATGACAGGAAGCGCAGTTGTTGGCTGGTCAGACTGTTATCAGCGGCGAACTGAGCAAAGCGCACTTCCACCGCGTCGCTGTCCATCCCGATGATGGTACGCAAAAGTTTATCCAGGCTGGCGGTTGCCTGCGGATAGAACTCTTTCAGTGCCCGGATATCAACGTTGGGGTTCTGGATCAGCACCAGCTTCGCCAGCTCATCCAGCTCGTTTTGCGTGACTGGCTCGCCGTTGCGGATTTTCTTCAGAACCGGGGTTTGCTGGAACAGCGGCTCCAGCGCCCCCTGAACCTGCTGGCGATAGAGTTTGAAATCAATCGAACGGATGTTGGTTTTGCGGGTTTCCGTCTGGATCAGGTTCGCATCTTCGGTAATATCCACCTGTATAGAACCAAATTTCGGCGTCGCGTCTTTTTCCATCAGGTGCATGATACCGCGCAAATGAATGCGGATATCCTCCAGCTCTTCCAGACTGGCTTGCTTCCACCAGCCCAAATCACGAAGCTGATTAATTCGCTGTCCCTGCTGTTGTACCTGCGCCAAATGCGGCGGCAGGCGCTCCACTTTTTCGACGATGACCGGCCAGAGCACATCCAGCTCTTCCGGGTTGGTATAACGGGCAGTTTGCGCCGCCAGAATATCCATATCAAAGCGTATGGCATCGCTTTGCCCGCGCACGTCCAGCCACTGCATCAGTGGGGCCAGAACAGATAGCAGATCCTGCTGTGTTTTCGGAGAAAGCTGGCGCAGCACCTTTTCATCACTGTACTGCGCTTTTTGCTGCCACTTTTCCTGTACGGCAATCGACTTTTCATCCAGTGCGTTGATTTGCTCGCGAAGCTGGTGAGCAACTAAATCCACTGCCTGTTTGTCGAATTTACGTTGCGCAGCGGCCCCCAGCATAACCCACGCTTCGAAGCGTTTTTGTGCAAGCGATTTTGTCGCTGTGACTTCGGCCTCTTCGGTATGCAGTTCGTGATACTCAAAATTGCCCCAGTGATCGAAAATGCGGAATTTCTGTTTATCCAGCGGCTTGCCGTTATCGTCGTAACCGTACAACCCCGGACAGAGGCGCGTACCACGGCCAATCATCTGCCAGAACTTCACTTTTGATTTGACCGGTTTGGCAAAGACCAGATTCACAATTTCCGGAACATCAATACCGGTATCGAGCATGTCAACGGAGATAGCGATGGTCAGCTCTTTGTTGGTGCTTTCATCCAGCCCTTTAAAATCATCAATCAGTTGCTCGGCGCGGGGATCGTAATTGTCGATGACCTGGCAGAAGCGCCCGGCAAACTGTGGGTACATATCGTCGAACAATTCATTCAACAGCAGCGCGTGTTTGTGGTTACGGGCGAAAATGATGGTTTTACCAGGCAACTGGCCGTCCCGATCTTTCAGGCCATTTTCCATCAGGTTACGCAGGATATAGCGGTTGGTGTCTTTGTTGTAGATCGCCTCATCCAGCGCCTTGCCATCAAACTCCAGCGTATTGGGATCTATGCCTTGTTCTTCCAGCTCGCGGATTTGTGCGTCGCTTAATTTCTCCCGTTTGATGCCTTCCCGCAGGAATTCTGTGGTGTGCGTGACAACCTCATAGGGAACCAGATTGTTATCGGCGATGGCATCTTCCAGGCTGTAGTTGGCGGTAGGGATGCGTCCTTCACAACCGAACAGGCCGAAAGTGGTTTTACTCACCATGTCGATCGGCGTGGCCGTCAGGCCAATCTGGAGGGCATCAAAATACTTAAACAGATCGCCGTAGACGTTGTAGATAGAGCGGTGGGATTCATCGGCGATGATCAAATCGAAATAACCGACATCGAAATGGTCCATGATTTTCATCATTCCTGGATAGGTGGCGATGTAGATCCTGGCATTCTGCCTGTCTGCTTTCTTCGATTTCCCGACCACATACAGCGGCTCATTGGTGAATTGATTAAAGGCATTCGCCGCCTGTTTACGTAATTCTTTGCGGTCGCAAAGAAACAGGACGCGTTTTACCCAGCGGGCATCAATCATCAGTTTGCTTAGCGCTATTGCCACGCGGGTTTTGCCTGTACCCGTAGCCTGAACAATTAACGATTGCCGGTATTTGTTGGTAAACCGCTCGCTGACACGGGCAATGGTTTCAAGCTGGTACAAACGTCCGGCAACGGCCTCACCTTCGTTGTCTTTTACGTGCGGCACACTGTTCAGCGGCAGACGGGTTTCACGCTGTTGAATAAGATATTGCAGGCTTTCCTTGCTGTAGAAGCCAAACACCCGACGCGGAGGATAACCATGAGTTTTATGGTCATCCCACAGCCAGATATCATAGCCGTTGGTGTAGAAGATGATCGGACGCTGGCCGTATTCTTTTTCCAGCCAGTCTGCATACAGCCGGGCCTGAATTCGTCCTTGCTCGGCATTGACGCTGGTTTTTTTTGCTTCCACCACCGCCAGCGGTTTGTGTGCCTCATCCCACAAGACATAGTCCGCATAACCGTCTCCGGTCGCGGTAGGTTGTTCTTTAACGGGATGTTCCTGCGTAACCTGATCGGTATTTTTAAGGTCTTCGCCTACATTCCAGTCAGCAGCAAGCAGGCGAGAGTCAATCAGGCGACGGCGGGTTTCCGCTTCATCAATAGAGAGAATATCGGCAACATGCTGGTTACGCGCTCTGGCTTCATTCAGGCGTTGAGTGAGGTGTTCGGCCTTTTCCTGTTCTTGTTGTAGTGCGCGTTGTAGCGCCAGTTCGCGCTCACGGCTTTCATTCTGAGCCCTGATTGCATCTTCCAGACGTTTTTCATCTGCACGACCTGAAGATGGTGTTAATGGAGGGAAAGTAAATTTGGGGCAGTCATCAACATTACCGTGGGCGTAGCGAACATACAGCCAAATTCCCAACAAATACGCTTCTTTGAGCAGCCAGTAAGTATCTTTAGCTTTGATACGTCCGCCGTGCGCGGCACGGTTGCCATGGATACGCAGCGCATCCATTTTCATGATGATGGCTTCCGGCATCATGCTGGTAAAGACATCAGCATTCATTAAATCGTAAAGATTAGCCTTAATACCTTCCGGCAACCGCTCCTGACGATACAACCAGCGCACCATCAATTCGGTGTAGTTGCGCAGCTTGACCAGACAGCTTTCCGGATCGGAGTGAACATAGCGTTCCGCCATACACGCGAGTTCAGCCAGTTCCGGCCACTGGCTGCGCAACATTTCAAAATTGAGAGACTGCTCCATCAATCATCGCCTTATGTCGTGGATACAACAGCATTTCTGGAAAGAATATCACACTAATTTGGCCGACGAAGTGAACCGGATGGCATATGGTGGTGATGTGTTTAACGACATAACTGTTCTAACGGCCAGATCCTTGGTTTTCGCCCATCAATGGGCATCTTCAGCCCTGGCTACTAAGGGGATACCTTGCTCACTAACGAGGGTATGGCTGAACATCTCTGGGATATGTTTTTTGAGCCAATAAAACAGCGGGTTCGTTAACATAGCCTGGGCGTTACTCCGTAATACCAGTCAATTTATTGGCTTGTAAATATTTTCAGCACTAAATCATTTTGGTGAGTAGTAGATATTCTTTCCTGGCTAACACAAATTACGACAGGTCGTGTCGTATTTTGATGGAGCTTTTCTCCAAGTTCATCATTAATGAATTTTGTTTCAATGTATTAATCAACTCTTCGCATTTTCGTTATCTTTTATCCACTTCCTTTTTGAAAAGGTGGGTATCTTCGTTACCAATACTGGCTTAATGGCTACATACGGCGGTCGGTTTATGCTTATGACTGGTTGAATAATATGTTTAAAATACAATGTTACCCTTTCCTGCAGGAGAGTTTTGTCCGGAACGTAATTCGTTATATGTCGATGTCTGGTCAATGCGAATACATACTGATACCACTTTCCGTCAGATATGAGGTAACCAGTCCGTAATTAACCATACAACAAACCAGAGCCCCATCATCAGAATTAAATATTCCATAAGCACAGATATTTTCATGACAACATAATACTCAATAGTGTATAACTACAGAACATGTATCAATAAACTAATATATATCCCCGAAGCTCCATAAAACATTGGGGATGTAACTGTCTGGTTCTTACCAGTTCCGGTACAAACTGAATGTTCCACATAAACGAGAATATCCATAACCCTGTTTGTTATACCAGCGGAAATTTCACTCATAATCTGACCGTGTTTTTTTACGGGAGTTGAATCTGTCCATCAGATTAAAAAACATTACAATAAATGTAATTACCGCCCCCGTAATACACCCCCATATAATACTTCTCTCCACCTGCCCGTCCGGAATTAAAAAATTCCCTGTCGTAATGCAGATGATAAACGACACCATTCCACCGACAAGAAAATAAGCAGATACACAAAAAATACAGGAACATACTAGAAGCTTGATGAAAAAAATCACGACATATCTCCACCTGTTTCTTTGATTAATATTTGTTTAATCTCCCCCCCGGAAATCAATGCCCTGTCTCCCGGAAATTAACAAAACCAAAATGCACGATTTTCCTACCCCATGAATATCAGATGGCCAGCGTGATGTTTTCTCGCTCCGGAGATTAAGCGGTTTATCATTACCCTCCGGAAACGCCACACATTGTAAATGTACTGGCTGTCATCTGTGGGCTACTTATTACCAGTAAGCAGGGCCTCACGGTCTGCAGGACTTAACGCCAGATACCGCATGAGCCGGGACATACTCAGGCCCGTAACTTCGCAAATCTGTGGTCGTGTTATTGTTGGTAGCTTGTTCTGCGCATCAATAATTTCCAGAAGTTCTGATTTCTTCAGTGGTTTTTTTGTCCGCCGTACGTTGATAATCAGTCGCCCTTCAGCAATATCCCGGATGCGCTGCACTTCATCTTCGGACATTGAAAGATAATACCGGGCTGTCCCCCGATTCAGCCCGAGATAACGGGTAATTTTTATCCTGTTCCAGCCCTTGTCCTCCAGTGCACGCATAATCTGATACAGCCGCCATCTGCGCTGCGTGTCTGGTATATCCCGTCCGTTCGGACAGAAATGTTCAATAACCTCGTCAACGGTAGCCATATCCCGCACTTCTTCATTAACGAGCGCCTGAACGTCATTCTCTGGCATGGCCAGCCAGCGTTTCATTGTTGACACAGATACGTCGAATTTTGCACATAAGTCTCCCGGTAATATCCGGGGATTATCGGCATACGCCTGACGCAGTGCCTGTATTACATGTCCTTCACCGGGTTCTTTGTAAGATGGAATACGCATAACATTCTCCGACAATAAGAACAGTTCGCTTTTCCTGTTAAGAAAACGTTATTTAAGTCCCTGCCTTAAGTGTTTTGCTTCTTCTTCAAGAAGCGTCTGTAACTCCCGTTTCACATCAAGTCTCTCAAGTTTGAGTATCATGACTTTCATGGAATATCCTCCCCCAAAATCAGTTTCAAGTCTGGTTATCTGGCGTTCAAGCGAACAATACAGACTGTATAATCTGTCAAAATGTTGGTATCGGCCTTTCAGGGTGGACATTACATCATGATACTTAAGGAACATATTCATTTTCATTTCTCCATGGCCTTACATGAATTATTGTATGCCCCGTCCATTACAAATTATTTATCAACTCACGTAAAACCACCTTTTGTTCATTATCCTGAGCATACTGAATCTGGCATTCAATTTCGTCTACAGTCGGTCTTATATCAGATTCATTAGTTATTTCCGTTATTCGTTTTCTCAGATATTCAGGCTGGCCTTTCGTGTTTCGTAAAACAAGACAGAATAACATGTCATAAAGGGCACAATGCCATGAATAACCATTATTGGTTAAAATAAGCCCCCAAACCCGCTCCTGCTCAGCAATAAGCTGCAGAATAAAGGATTCAGCCTGTTCTGTTTGTCCGGGAGCAACACGGTATAGCGGAGCAATCACAGCAAAAAACAGTTCATTTAACCAGGACTCCACCTCCTTCTCGCTCCTGAAAGATGGACAGTTCTGTATTCTTCGTTCGTATTCACGGGTAACCTGCCCCAGAATATCCTCCGGTGGTGTCAGTCACTTATTCCTGAGCAATACACTAGTTGATGGATGGCAACAGGCTATTTCTGTAACAATTTCACGCAATGTCTCCGGACGGGCCGGCAATCCCCATTCGCCTCAGCGTGGCATCTGCAGCTTTCGCCACTTCGCTGATATCCAGCTTTTCAGATGGCTGTGGGGACGATATCTGTGCCAAGCAATGATTCCGGCGCAACAACAACCACTCCCGTTGTGCTTCTGTACATTCAAAATTGCCCATGACGAAAAGCCAGCGGGCGGAAGCTCTGCGCCAGTTACCTGCATCCTCCAGTTTCTGCGCAATCTTGTCTTCCACAACTTCCAGGGTACTCTTCTGCTCAAAACATCAACTCACTGAAATAATATGTATGACAGTCTCAGCGAACCGTCCATGCAGGGCTGAAATCCTCTTCCTGAAACAGTTACCACCAACGTTTTGTGTACAGGCAACTGCCCCATTTTTCCCCATGGTTCATTGTTGCTATCCTGTTTTTTGACAGCCATTCTTTCCCCCGGAAATCACCATGACTTATTAACTGAACTATCGCAAGGAAGTAGTTCCTTGTCGTCAACAGGTAAATATTTCCCTTTTGCAACTTTAATGAGATAGTTTCTATTATAACAAGTTGACAATGCACAGGCTAAAGCATTTCTTAATTCGGTACGTTCTAATTGCTCAAGATGAACATACCGCCTACGCAGAGCATCTGTTATCTTATCCAAGTCCAGTATTTTCTTTGATGGGACTAATGCAATCAAAGCCTGTATAAAAGCTAACGCACTTCTGTAAAGAAGCTTTCCAGCAGGTAATGATTCACTTAGTACTTTATTTCTATATGGGTTTTCAAATGCAATTCTTCGGGCTCTTACCGCAACTAATGGTGTGGGTAACAATCGTTGAGTAACTGAATTAAGATTATCCCGGGATATTGTTACATCAAACTCACGAATTTTATTAATTTCATCTCTGGTTGGTGACGACTCTTCATTCTTTTTATTACACAGCAAACAATTATCATCAAAATAAAAAGGCAACATCTTTTTACATGTGCTACAGTTTTTTATTACCAGAGGCATCCCTGAACCTAATTCATTTAATTCAAATTGTTTATTTTTTATGTAATTAACAGCTCTACATGAATCTCTGAACCAGTATATAATCGGGTAAGGAAAATAGGAATACAAATAATCAATCCACATTTCTTCTGGAGAATTTCTTTCATCAAATTCAATAAGCCAAGAAGAAAAGTGCTTCGACCATGCTAATTTTACAGTACTGAGTTTCAACTCTCCTTCTCGGAAAAAGCCGGCCATAAGAACACTGGAGGAAGAGTTATGCTTTGCTTCATTAATTGCTCTCTGAACCTCCTTTCTGTTAACCAGTTTATGCAAAAAGTTATTTTTTTCTCTCCACGCTAATTTCTCCGAATCGTAAATTGCAATAAAAGCAGTTGTAGCTCTTGAATAAGCACAAAATAACTGTGCATCCTCCATGCTTTCGGAATACAATGTAATCACGACAGATGATTCCATACCTCGAAAACGAGATACTGTTTCAATATTCACCCCCAAAGTTCTCATCTCATTCCGGAGGGGATTTTTCACTAAATCTGTAGGAACAAGGACAGTAATCTCATCAGGCAGTACAGAACTTTCTTTTAATTGTAAAATTTCATTAAACAATGTGGCAAGTGGATCTGTAACAACTAATTCTTTTAGCGTATCCGGTTCGTTATTCCTAGGGGAAGTAATTTGGTATGAGGCAGGGCTGACAGCTATTAAATAATCAGTAACGGCTCTAGGACATCTTAACACAACAGATAAGTTAAAAGAAAATTGGGAATTTGTTATTCGCTGAAGCTCAGCGTAACTTGTTCCTTTTTCAAATGAAAATCTTTGAGTTTCATCACAAAATGCGATAATTTTCTTATTTTCGAACCAACAAGATAAAGTCTCCAGCCACGAAGAATGTAACGCCTGTGCTTCATCAATGATTAAAGCATCATAATCTCTTAATTTATTTTTATTTAATGCACTAAGCAAATCTTCGCAGCATCCTGATTCAAACCAACCTGTCGGAGACTCGGGTGACAGGGATAATTTGTTTCGAGCCTGATGACAAAGTTTGTGCCAGGTAAAAACGTCGCATAATGACTCCGGAGTTTGTTGTCGAATATATTCTGAAAGAAGGTTATTGAAAGTAATAAATAAAACCTTTTTTTGGTCTTTAACAAGCCGCCGTGCAAACTCAATTCCAATCAGGGTTTTTCCTGTTCCAGGCCACCCGGTTACAACAAATCTTTGATATTCTGACAGAAGTTCAATGGCCTTGATTTGTTCATTTGTGAGCCTTAACCATAATTTATTATCATAAATAATACGGATTCCCCAGTCAGGAGTACCATCAAACTCAGGACATACAGATTTTATTATTAGTTGAGATCGTTCATACCCCAACTCATTATTTCCCAATGCATATTTCCAGTATTTCATTATATCAATAGTATGCTTTGCAATTTCTGGGAGTTGGCTTTTATCAACAAATATTCTCCTGAATGGTTTAACAGACACATCTACCATTGCTGCATTTGTAATTTTATCATCGAAATAACTATCAGGAAAAATAAAACCATAACCAATACGCAACCGTAACGTTGTTGCTCCCCCTAACCAACGGGCTAAACCATGGACATTGTTACGTGTTTGCTTCACTATATCTGCACGTTTTTTTGTTTTTATATGTACAAAAACAGTACCTTCTACGCGATATATTCCACTCTTTACCTCTAACGCCAAAACACCATATACAGGATGGAGAACAAGAAAATCTATTTCTCCACTCGGAGGTAGTTTCATCCCTAAATTTCGTGTCGCCGCACTTAACCACGGGAGACTATGAATCACTGTGAAATCATCGGACAGACCTTCTTTTAACAGTGTATAGACCGTTCTTTCTCCATAGCTATTATTATCAATGGGTCCAAATGCCGGAATCATTTTGGCCATATTACTATTTCCTTATAACATGTTTCTGACAGGAATCTGCATTTATTACATAGCCCAGTAATTAAAAATAACTTCCGCCCGTCTTAAAATTTACTCATACTTATTCCGACGTAGACTCTGACTAACCAAGATATACAATCTCCCACCACACTCTCATGCAGCAGCCAGCTAACAGTAGTTGATTACCTCAACTTCAGGGTGACTTCTGCCATTACTTTTCCCCCGACGCCCAAACGACGCTTTCGTTTTCTGCAGTGCCTCATAGAAAGTGATCTTGTCAATATTCAAAGCAGGCACATCATCACGCACCATAACAGGCTGAAAACCCTCCGATACTTCAGTCATCTGCGCTGTCTCCATAGCCCAGTTGTTGTATTTAATCAACACCGCCTGAAGACATTCTGAATACTTCTTCTCCTGCTCTACATTTTTTGTACTGGAATGGGGACCTAATCAGTTTTGCCAGCAGTTCTTTCGCCAAGTCTCAATATGACATATCTTGCTGAAAAAATTCATCTGAAAGTTCAAGCCAATATTCGGTTTATCCAGAGCAACCCGAGTAAAAATATCATTCAATCCGTCAGAAATTACGGCATTATCCAGAATCTGTTTCAATGTATGGTTCTTCCCTGGCTTATTTTTATCCACGCGGGTAATTTTACTGATAGCAGCTTTCACCGCATTCAGCGTACAACAACAAAGCAACCTGGCTGTAGTAATTTCCAGCGCGTTATTGAGAAAACGCTTTTTACCGTCTTCAGAGCCAAACCCATAGTATGCAACTGGCATCAGCGACTTCCTCGCATGAGCTTTAAAACTGGTGTAATCAAAACCCGCTGACGCTACCATTCTGACAAACATGCCTGTGAATGATGCCCGACTTTTCCATCATGATGCCTGTTTAGTCTGGCACGCACCGTACGGATGACATCTTTCACCCGGCCAGTTTCATACAACGCATCGTAAGCTTTGTACGCATCAACCGGCAACTCTCACCTATATTCTGCCAGATGACGTTGTGAATCTTCGAGGGAAAGCCGCTTTATCATCTGCGTATTCTGTTCTATTTGATCACAGATTGGGCCAAACTGTGATCGATTCAGATGTCATTTTACATTAATGGCATCATCGTTTCTGGATAAATAATGGCAATAAAATCTGTCAGATATTAATCTGGTTATCCTGTTTATTATTTATCGTTTTCTTACCTGCATCTCCATGTCTCAGAAACCAGTAGCGGTTCAACAGTTCCGTCAGGGCATCCTGCGTCAGTTTCTGCTGAGATTCGCTGCCATTCTGGTTGCGGACTTCACCGTAGCGACGTAACTGCTCTTCCGCCGGGATATGCCGGTTAAAAGCCTGCATGATGCCAAACACCTCTGTTTTCAGTTCACTGACTGTCATGTATTTTCCCCGCTGTTCATCCAGACGGTTCAGGCGCTCAGCCAGCTGCTGTAAGCGGGTCATGCCTTCGTTCCAGCCCGTCATCGCCTCTTCCGGAAGCGCACGACTCCTTACGCTCTTCTGCCAGTTATCCACCATTTCCTGAACACGGGGATTGCCGGGAAAAAGTACCCTCAGTTGCTGCAGCAGCTGCGCACTGCGTTGCAGGTTGTATGCCGGGGGTAATTGTGTCAGCCGCGTTATCTGCTGACCGAAAAGTGTTATCCACTCTGACGCATGATTTAACAGTGAGGGTGTTCTGCTGAGTTGCGTCATCTGGTCTGCTGAAAGTACATCCGGTGGTGGTGTCAGCAGCGCCCTGAGTTGCTGCTCCTCCGGTGATGGCTGTGTCAGAAACTGCCATCCCGGAATGGCCACGCTGACCGCCAGCAATGCCGCACAGACACCAGCCACAAACGGTTTCAGAAACGTGGGCGGGGATTTTTGAAGGGAGGGTGTGGGCTCTGCTTTTGTTTCAGAAACAACATACACCAGACGGGAGTGCGGCAGGGTCTGATGTTCCTGCACATCCGGAGCTTCAGGCCTGAGTACCTGCGCCGGAAGGGTTACCGGAGACGATACTTCCCCCTGCACAGGCTGGTTCTCCAGACGGGTGATATATCCCTTCACCATGGCTTCCGGTAAAGCCACTTTACTGCTCTGTTTAAGTTCGTGCCGGGCCAGTGTGTCACTCAGTGCCTTCAGGAATGTTTCGGTCTGATACAGCAGAGGCAGGTTGTCACGGTCATCCGGTGGCATGGCCCGGAGCGTTTTTTGCAGACGATTGAACAGACCGGTAATAATTTCCAGCCGGGCGTGGGTATTCAGCGGCCACATCGCTGACCAGTGATGCCGGGTCAGCGCCACAATCAGAGCCAGCCCTTCATTCAGGCCACTTAACCCTGTTGTATGCATCCGGGCGATGGTGTACCAGGATGCCGTCTGTAATTCCACGCCATTGTGTTCATACAGACGCAGGCAGAGTGTCTCCACATAACGCCAGTCCACATCCGGGCGTGCCGGGTGGGTCAGCTTGCTGATTTCATCGCGCAGGGCAGCATAATCCGGTAATGACCGGGGGTCACCACCGGTTTTCAGTTTCACTTCAGAAGTCATCGGCAGATTCGGTGTTGCTGTATTAAATCATGATTAACAGTTACGGAAAGAATGTCAGTGTGATACCGGGACCCGGGAAAGGTATTCCACTGCACGGATGATTGCCGGTGTCACATCCCACCGCCGTTTCAGAACCGGTAACAGCTCATTAAGGTTTCTGATATAACGCTCAGTGAACAGCCGTTGTCCGTCCCTGGTTAAATGAAAACCTGACTGATTACAGGTAATAGTGATATGACAGGTATCGTTGCCAATATATACGGCTTCCTGAGGTCTGAATCTGACATTCCAGTGCCAGGAGTACGGAGAGTGGTTCAGATAAAAAAGACGCATCTGAATATCGTTAAATAACGGGTTCATAATCAAAATCACAAAAAATATATTTTTCATCCGGACCACCCACACAGGGGCAGCCCGGATAAAAAAATCAGACATGATAATAAGATGAATTGTCCACAAACTGCTGTTGCTTAAGATAGCGCAGCAACACCCTGCCCTCCGGCATAAATGTTGTTCCGTAACGAACCAGCCCGGCATCTTTAAGTTCTGCATCAATGACATAATGCAACTCACCAGGCTGAGTCTGTTCCTGCATCGTCACGTCAACGCGCTTAATACGTGGCTCATACTTCAGCAGAACGTCTGAAAGCACGCGCATCAGTTGATGCGCCGTACCCGGCATTCCCTGCAGAACGGTTGTCATATCCGGCAGCCCATAGTCCGGAAGATGTTTAAGGCTCCCGGCCCGGGTATTCAGAATACGCTGCATATTATCGAGCACCGACACGATGACCTGATTTTCTTCACTGACCTGATGGAGGTCGAGGCCACCGGTAAAATTTCCGTATAAGGTTTCGTAAAGGGAGGGGCTATGATGAGACATCACAACTTCTTCTCATAATCATTTAATCGTGGAAATAGTTCAATCAACACACTGGAAAGAAGATTACCGGAGTAAAAAATCGATTCGACATTTTAACTTTTCCTTTTTGACGCTGCTTTCTCAAATAATTAATATGTTGTCTGTTTTTTTGATTCCGTAAAAAGCATTATTATAAAAAACACTAACAACCCCATATCGATAAACAAAGATATAAAATTCATTTTCACCAGATTATCAAGAAAATCTGAGACCTGAGAAAAGATAATCAACAACAGGCTAACGACCACAGGATATCGATACCCCATATCACGAAGTCGCTGTACATTTAGCAGCATAAAAACAAATCCTGTAGCACCTGCATCATTTTTGTGACATCCATTGACTACGCTCCCTGAACGATAGCATCGTTGACTTTGATGGCATTGAGGAGACATTCAATACAAATTTGGCCATTAAGTGGTGGATACGGGGCCGGGAGAAGCGGTATGGGTAGCGGCATTGTTGCCGGGGCTGCCACCATCGTCCGTTTCGTCCGCCGCAGATACGTCGCCATCGTACCGTACTCTATTTTCCACGCCTCCAGCCGCAGGTAACTCCCCCGCCAATCAGCGTGATGCGTTTTTTCCCGGCAAAGGAGATGTCACTCGCTGAGCTCAGTGTCAGCTTCTTCTCAGCAAACAACCGCATGCTGCCGTTTTGCGCCTGTACCTCTACCGGCCCTTCCCCGGATTTGACGCTCAGTTGACCGGTCCGGGCAAAAAGCCCCAGCCTCTCTCCGGCCTGCACGGTCATTCAGCACACGACCTTACTCAGGTAGTGTATAAACGCTACCATTGTCATCTCGTTTCAGTAGTTTCCAGCAAGCCCTGTGCTGCTTACCGTGCTTATCCTCAAACGGGGGCATTTTCTGCCCTTCGCGGGTCTGGATGTACTCGGTGGTGCCATTAACCATCGCGGCCCATTGTCCGGCATGGGGCGCTATTTCATCGGTCCAGCATTTAATGCGTTCGGGGGCGCAAGATTTCCCCATTTCTTCTTTATCGAGCAGGGCGCTGGCTTCGTCAAAGCGCCTGTACCACTTCATGGTGGACTCTTTGTCGAATTGAAGTCCTTCATATTCAGAGTAGAAATGAAGAGATCTTGATTCATTAAACCGCACTGGCTTAATGACCTGGTTCACCTTCACCAGCAGCGGCGATAAACCTTCTGTTTTCATCTCTCCCAGTGGCGGGGGGAGTTCACCGGCTTTAAGTACGACACCATTGTTATAGGGTAGCAGGCTGATTTCAGGCGTTTTAGCTAAACGATGTTTTACTCTCTCTGCCCCCCCCAGTTTTTCCAGCCACGGCGTACCGAGGATGGTGTACCAGCAGGCACCTTTCAGACCAATGACTGCCCCACCGCCTTCCAGCGTTCCCAGTGAATCCACCATCACACCGGAAAAACGCTGCGCCAGGGCGAATTCATAGGGGAACATTCGCTCACGGGCATAAGGAAGTGCAAACGACAACCCTGCATAACCACTTTCCACCGAAAAGGTGTCACACAACCACATCAGCCAGGATTCATATCGCTTTTTACCATCAGCTTCTTTTAGCAAGGACAATGGAAATGTCAGTTTAATAACTGAACGATCATTGTCATTATGAAAAATTCTTTCCCCCATAATTAAAATGCTGTAATCGGGGGCTAAAAAATCCTTCTCTGCGCTACTCAGATACCAGGAAAAAATCTCTTCAGGCGTTGAATCGAGGATCTCCTGCCGCTTTTTGGCGTAGTTATTATCAGTGATGCCAACCCAGTTTTTGGTGATCGTTTTTTTCAGCCAGGGTTTAAACTCCCCATAGAAGCGATCCACGCACTCCACCATCCTGCGGCGGACTTCTGGCGTATGTCCGTCCTTAAAAAAGACGGTGATAATCAGACCGAGATTGACTGCCGGACTGCCGTCTTTGTATTTCACGGAGGCTTCCGGCAGCCATTTCTCAATGTAGTTCAGCTCAAAATCATGCAATTCCATACCTGCTCCTGTTTAACCAACTGCCAGTACCGCCGTACCCGTACCGAGAATCGTCGCCAGTGTTCCCCAGGCGTTTATTGCCAGACGAACAATCAGTAAAAACGCGCCAATAATGGCTTCCGGGATACCCAGCGTTACGACCAGTCCGCCGACACCCACAGCAACCAGAATAACGCCGACCGTTTTCGCGACGTTGGTTAAAACCTGTACCCAGTCCACCTGTTTCAGCATATCAAGCGTCATATCGGTGGCGTGCTGTATTTCTGTCCATGCGGCCTTAATCTGGGCGTTGGTCCAGGATTTCACCGACTTACCGGTTTGGCTGGCCCAGACCCAGACCTCACTTCCCTGCCGGTAAACCCACTCACCGCTGTCGTTAAGCCAGCTGGCTGCTGAATTCAGGACCAGTTGCGTCTCTTTTGACAGGGCATTCCAGCCTTCAGCCACACCACGCACCGCCCCCTCACTGAGGTCAGATACTGCTTTACCAGCGTAAGTCCAGGGCTCTATTCTGGCAGCAACAGGAGTTGATGGCGGACGGGGCATAAAGACTGGCGGGTAGAGAGCCAGCGGCCAGTATTTCGCGCCGCTGGTCTGCCAGGCTTTCATCGTCACGTTGATCACCTGGTCAACCCACTGGTGCTCTTCCGGGCGACAGTCGTGGATCTCCAGAATGGTCATGCGATCCTCATGACCAATTCCACCGACAATCTTCATATACTCTTTATATTGGTCTTCATACAGCGTATCTCCCGGAAACTTCACCTCCACCAGGCGGGCCAGGTTATCGCCGTGCATATTGCCCTCAGTATCCGGCCCCGCCAGTCCAGGCCAGCGGTCCTCCTTATTTTTAACAATAATCACGTCCGGGCGGCGGTAAATGCCCCTGCCGGGCACCGGGAAAGGATTGGTCGTGTGGCGACGGCCAGCACCGTCTTTTTCCAGCAGCGTACTGCTCAGAAAAGGGCGTGGCGGCGTGGTGCGCATATCAAACGCCACCTCCGCCTTATAATACCAGCAGTAATTGCGGGCGATTTCATCCACGCGAATAAGACCACTCATAATGGTCTGCTTAAGGCTCATCTGGTAAGTTTTACCTTTCCGGCGGATTTGTGCCGACAGTTGCGGAAAACGCATGGCGTATTCCACCTTTATATGCAGGTACTGACGGTTTTCCGTGGTTGGCAAACGCGACTGCTTTTCGACCATTTCGACACCCGTCGTAGTGCAGTCCCACGGCTGGTTGTTCGCCCCGGTGGGAATATCAGATGTCGGTGTCTCGGGTAAATCGGGCATTTCCATTATGACAGGCTCTCCCTGAGTTCGGTTTCCAGTTGCTGCGTATCGGTTTCCCCCACAAACCACATCGTTTCTTCGGGTTGTGGTTTTTTAACAAAAAAATGCAGTTCCACATCCTCCTGCTGGCGGGTGTAAACCGGCACGGAGCGGCCTTCGTTATCGCTATACCCCATTACTGTCTGACCAGATGGAGTGGTGAGGCGATAGGGGGTATTGACCAGAATATTGCCGTGTTTGTCCAGCAACCTATAGATAGCCGAGTAGATATGCGAAGAACTCATACGGGGGAATGTCATCGGCATACTCTGCGCAGCCGCCGTCATCGTCCGCTTCACCCGACGCATACAGGTTGCCATCGTGCCATATTCAACCTTCCCGGCTTCCAGTTTCAGGTAACTGCCCCCGCCAATCAGCGTAATGCGTTTCTTGCCAGTAAACGAGATATCACTTTCTGACGAAATGGTCAGCTTCTTCTCAGCAAACAACCGCATGCTGCCGTTTTGCGCCTGTACCTCTACCGGCCCTTCCCCGGATTTCAGGCTAAGTTGACCGGTCCGGGCAAAAAGCCCCAGCCTCTCTCCGGCCAGCGCGGTCAGGTTGCACATTGTTCCGGTGCTGATATCACCTCCGGCATTAACCGCCAGGTTCTGACCAGCAGCCAGCTGCACATCTTCACCGCTGGTCAGGGCAATGCCTTCCGGCGCCGAGAAAAGCACGGCTTCATTGAGCGGTTTCAGCCGCTGCTCAAACATCTGTCTCTGACTGTCAATATCAGCCTTCAGCGCCTGTGCCCGTTCTGCGGCATTTTCCAGCTGCTGCAGTTGCTGATTAAGCCTGTCGATTTCCTTCAGCGTGGCATCCATGTCCAGTGCCTCGCCCTGTGCTTTCGCCTGCGCATCCGCAGCAACAAAAAGTCCCTTCCCCGCTCTCAGGGTTCCCCACTCATCGGTACGCAGCTCTGTGCCTTTACCCCGCAGTTGCCCCTGGCTGTCCACCAGATGTCCGCTGTTAAGCTGTGTCTTACCGTACTCCGTGGCGAGTTTGATATGCTCCTCGCCGCGCCTGTCCTCCATCCGCAGTTTTGAGTTAGCGGAGGTTCTGAGGATGTTCCGGGTGTGATTGTCCCGGTTCACGAGGTCAGGATACTCAGCGTCGTGCAGTGCATACGCGATGTAGGGCAGGTCAATATCGCCATTGCTGTATGCAATCGCCACTTCGGTGCCATCAATGAGCGGCGTATGCCAGCCCAGCGTTTCACCGGCACAGGGTTTTGCCATCCGCAGCCACAGGTAGCCATACCCGGGTTCCGTCCCCTCCCGGTCAAAGTCCATCTTCACCCGGTAGCGTCCCTGTCCGTCCAGATGGGCGTAGATATCATTCTTCTCGCGACTCTCAATCCGCGCCGGAAGCGTACCCGGGATGACCGGACGCGGGATTTCTGCCGGACGGAAACAGTAACGTTCGCTGTAAGGCATTCCCCATGCTGACACATGCAGCCGGGAATCCCGGGCTCCCCGGTAAGTCACCAGTGTGAGGACAATCCCTTCCTTCAGGTCCGTAATGACATCCCCCTGCGGCTCCAGCACCTGCCCGGGGGAGAGGTGTGCGGCATTGCTGAACAGGTGAATGCGGGCCGACCTGTTAAGCTCCCGCTCGTGGTGAAGCCGGGCGTAAAACGCACCAGATTCGGTTTCCGGCTCCGGGCTGGCATCGTCTCCCGCTTCACGATAAGGTGCTGCATAACGGTAATGCTCCCCGGTGGTGACCGCATCATTACGCACGCTGACCGTCGTATTCATCGGCGTGGCGGCTGTCCGGTAGTTGTAATCACGCGTGGTGACAGTGCCGGTGGCGACGTTGTGCCAGGTCCGCACATCCCAGACCGATTCTGCTGCGCCGTCGAACAACCCCGAGGGCTCGCTGTAAGGCAACTGCACATCAAACTGGTAGTGAAGCTGGCTGTCGGCAAAAATGTACGTATCCAGTCCGCGCACATCATCCATCTCCGTGCGCCAGTAAATCCCCACCTCAGACAGAATGCGCTGAATGAACTGCAAATCCGTTTCCTGCCACTGGGTGATAATTTCACGCGACGGATAAGCGCGTTCCAGCCTGAATTCAAAATCAGCGCCCTCCAGCCCGTGTTTGCGCAGCACCTGCTCCACCACCTCAGGGACGGACTGGTTCTGAAATACGGCACACTGCCGGGTGTGCTCCAGCAGTGCCAGACGGGAGCTGAGTGTAAGCCGGTAGTGGGACTGGTCTTTCGATGTGGACAGCCATTCCAGACGGGTCACAATGCCATGGACATTTTTGCCGTTACGCATCCGCAACGACGCATATTTCATCAGCACCTCTTCCGGAGGAATGTTCGCATTCCGGGAGGTGAACCCGATGTCCCATCGGAACGGCTCACTCAGTGCTTCCCTGCCACGAAAACGTAAAACATCAGGCTTTACTGCACTGCCATTAATTTCCAGAAAATAACGGGTCTGCCCGTCAAAAAACGCTGACCGGTTATCCATCACGTCACTCCTTTACCGGCACAAGGCTGAGCCAGCCATCACCCAGTTCAATGGTGCGGGGCTTATCCGGATTGAGGTCATCACGGGTCAGTACCAGGCGCCAGCGATTGTCCTTCTGATCCGGGCGGTTAAACAGTCCCACCACAGCCACGAACTGCGCATCTTCATCCATGGGCATATTGAGCGTCACGCTACCATCGGGCATCACCAGCAGTTCTTTTGAGGCCAGCACGTCGTCCTTAAGTACGGTATCGGCCCGGCGCAGCAGCATCTGGTAATCGGCGGCATCAACCGCTTTACGATCCCTGAGCTGGTAAACCCGCACCATCGTCGCCAGTGGTGTCTGTGCACCATCAGCGTTAATGGCCGTACGCGGGGTAAAATCCAGATGCAGCGTTTTGATTTTTTTATAGAAGATGGATTTCGTGATGCTGATCGTGCCGTCCGTGACGGTCTGCGTCAGACCGCAGCCTGCGAGCAGGCCACAGGCAATAAACATCGGCGCCCACCAGCGGATTACTGTTACCATTCAGGCGTTCCTTTATTGAGAGAGAACAGGTGATTATTCGAAGCGATAATGTCCGTCTTCAGCAGGCGGTAACGCAGCACATTTCTGCCCTTCGTAGCAACCCAGACTGACCGTAAGACTCTCCCGGCCATTGCTGAGTTTGCCCGCTTTCAGCCCCAGTAAACCGGTACGGCCCAGCTGAACAGGCCTGCCTTTGCCCAGGCGGGGCTCAGGCAACAACCGCACGGGGACAGTAAGGTGCAGCCGGACGTCACTGCGGTAGCCGAGATAAACACGCAGCAGGACCAGCAAATCGGTATGGAGGACACCACCGGGCAACCAGCCTTCCGCTTCGTTCGGATCTGCTGTTTCCAGTGTCATCAGGAGCCGGCTGCATGCTTCCCCTGCCGTTTTACCCAGCGGCGCCCGCTGCGAAAGACGGATGCGGTTTCCGGCACCCAGTCCACTGCGGTTACCGATATGGACCTTAACCGGATCGGGTTCGGTGATAAGTGCGCGGGTATCCGGTGCCAGCAGACTCACCAGAGCCCGGATGCCTTCAGCATTGCGGGTGGGTAATCGCATGGCACCCAGTAAGGCCAGGAAACGGGAAACCGGCGTTGCCACCTGTTCAGCGGTGCCGGGTATACCGAGCCCGACCAGCCCCAGCAGACACTGCGATGTGGCATCGCGCCCCCCCTCCTCAAAAGTGGCCGGGTACGCATATTTTCGCCAGATCCGGTAGTACTGGGTGGTGATGCGATGGCTGAAAATATCCAGAAATGAGGTGAGCGCCTCATGACCTTCACGACGCTGCGTAATATCATCCAGCCAGGATGTCGGCAGAGGTGAGTCCACCCCATACATTCCGAGAAATGTCGTGCGGATTGTTGGGGGTAATGTCGGATGATCTTCGTCGATCTCCACCGCTTTCAGGGTGCTGACCGGGAATCCCATCCCGGGCCAGGGTCTGAATCGCACCGGATCATCGCCCGGATGGCTGGTCGTGCCCAGTTTTGGCCCGTCCGGATTTTCCAGCTCCAGCAGCTGGCAGAAACGATAAAAACTGGCCCGCCAGATATCGTTGTTAAGGGCCAGGGCCTGCGTCAGCCCGGTACGTACCGGCTGTGATTCTCTTTCCATCTCAGTCGTTTCCCTGTGGGTTGCAGTACCAGTGTGAGCTGGTTGAAAAGGTGAACATCAGCATAGAGCGCAAAGAAACGGTGCAGCATCTCCCCGAAGAGATTCACATCGCCCTCGCCGGCAAAATTATCCATATTCAGCGTGACCTCAATGTCCACACCACGGAGCATAAAGCCCTTTTCAAAACGGCGGATCAGGGTGTGCTTCACGGCAACGATGGCTTCAAGCCGGCGGCGGTTCATTTCATCGTCGGTCCAGTCATAGAGCGCCAGCGTCCCCCGCAGCACCTCCGGATTGTCCATCATGCTGAGAAAGTTTGATCCGAGGTGACTCATCACCCGCCAGTGAAACCGGTCATTTGCCGGGGGATACAGTGGCATCGTCGGTGCGGTGAGGTTCATGACTCTGACGGGGACTTTGCCGGTTTTGACCACCCTGTCCAGGAGCGTACTTTCCAGCGCCCTGCGCGGAAGCTGCCCGTTGGTCGCGGTGATTCGCATCGAGAGGGACTCCGGTTTATCGGACAACTGCTCCAGCTCGAACGAACGCCCCCCGAGAACTAACCATGTGTCATACAGGCCGGAGGGTCCCCGTTTCACGCGGGTGTGATAATAACGTTCAGGAGCATCGTGGCGCATCATACCGCCCCGGTGCCGGAAGCTGGTGAACGGGACATAAGGATGTCTGCCGTTCTTCACCGAGCCGTGAATGTTATCGACGCTGTAAATTTCGGTGTGACCATCCTGAAGACGCAGCGGCCTGAGCAGGTACTCATTATCCAGCGGGTTAAGGATCAGCGGGTCGGCTTCCAGGGTAAAGAGATTGATAACCGGCGCACAGTGCAGGCGAAAGTTTTCTGTCTCAAAAGGCAAACCGGATGACCAGGCTTCACTGAGCACAATGTCGATTTCAAACCAGGTACTGCCCGCCGTGAGCCCGATGGTGTCGAGGCCGCGCAGTTCAACAAACATAAACTTCGGACGGAAGCTGAAATACTCCAGCAGCAACTGGTAACCACTGAAGGCAGTATCGGCTTTCTTCCACAGGCAGTCATTGTCGTCAAAGCCCATAGGTCTGCACCAGCCGTCAAACTGATGACGTCCGGTATATGTCCCGGCATGACGCGCATACATGGCATGTACACGCCGGGTCATTGCCAGATGCAGCGCAGCGCTTACCGGCGCCTCTGCGTTAAGAAAAATGACGACTTTGTCGATCCCGGCTTTACTCCAGTCCACTTTTTCAGGGCATTCGAAGCGCAAACGGATAGCAGAGCGGCCATCGGATTCAGTATGGAGACGGGCATCTGCAAGGTGCAGCGGTTGTAGCAACACATCGCGGGTCGTCCGGTACTGACAGGCGGTTTTATGCGGCCCGACAGGACGGGACAGAACGGAGAAGCCTTCAGCCAGTATTTCGGCCTGACGCAGACTACGCCAGTCAGGCGAGAACTCAACGATGGCCAGCGACGGGATAGTCCGCATATAGTGCGGCCACAGCAGACTTACCAGACCTTCGGTGAGCTCTGGCAGGTCATCATCCAGCTTTTCACGCAAACGTCCCATCAGGAAGGCAAAGCCTTCAAACAGACGTTCCACACTGGGATCGCAGGCGCCAGGCTTATCCAGATTCAGCATTGCTGCCCGATCAGGATGGGCACGGGCAAACTCTTTACCGGCTTCCCGCAGATAGCGCATCTCTGCTTCGTAATAGCGCAGGGTTAAATCATCCATGCACGGCATTCCTGAAAATGATTAAAGAGAACATCAGCCACAGAGCACCATGGCACGGGCCGGGTCAATGGCGATCAGCCCCGCCAGCAGCGTGTCCATCTCAGGCATCAGGCGGGCTTTATCAGATTCGCTGCGACCAGCTTTCATTCGTAGCAGCTTCAGGCGCCGGGCCCGGGCTTCAAACAACAAAGCAGGCTCCCAGTCTTCCAGCGTCAGCTGTGGCGCACGGGTAATGAGTTCACCAAGCAGATGAAGCGCCATATCGTTCCGGCCATACTGCTCTGCCACCCGGGCCATGAGCAGACGTATCAGCCAGCGATGACGTGGTGTATCCATCCCCGGCCGGGACTGGAGCCAGGCAAGCGCCGCTTCAGGCCCTTCCGTGTCTCCCTTTTCCATGGCTTCAGACTCAAGGATCAGCACATCGTCAGTCTGGTCATTAACAACGGCAGGAATGGCAGCTTCATCGCCGTACATCATGTCTTCTTCATTCACTTTTTCAGCGATCCAGGCGAGGGTGACCTCGTCAGCAAAGGGAGTACCGTCATTCCATGCCAGCCCTTCAAGGCCCGGGAGACGTTTAAGCAACAGCCGCAGATCTGACAGGACAGCGTCAGACCAGGAATCCCAGGGCTGACCAGCATGACTGAGTCCCTGCCAGAGATACCACTGAAGATCGAGCCAGAAATGATTCACCCCTTCGCAATACATCTGACTGGCCAGTTCAATCAGCTCAACCCAGTTTTTCTGAAGCCAGAGTCGCTTAAGCTGAGCACGATATCCGGTTTTCGGGGGGACCAGGCGGGTACGCCCGCTACTGTCCAGCGAAGGGAGCTGATCGACCGTATCCCACCGCACCGTCTTCATCAGCCGGTGAGAAGCCAGCCAGCCCTGCGGCTGTCCGTTCAGCCAGCGGGAAAGTAATCTGGCCTGGTCAAGTAAGTCGCGGCCCGAGGTCACCGCTGCCAGTTGGGGTGAGTCCGGGGGAGCTGATTCACGCCCGGGCTCCCGGGTGCTGCTGTTCTGGGGGACCAGTGCCTCCACGCCCCCTGAACGTGCCAGGCGGTTTTCAAGCGCAGAACAAAGCCCCGCAAAAGACGGCTTCTCCGCTTCCGGCCAGTCTGCCACGGCGGATCCCAGCAGGCTTATGGCACCCGCCGTCAGACCGGCCTCATTGCTGTCCACCCCGGGCCATAACAGCAGTGCATCAGTCACTTTTGCACTGTTCAGCCACTCCAGCGCAGCTTTCCGGGCGGCAGGACGCCGGGGATGACATGCCTGTCCGTAGCGGGTCAGCATCGCAACAAGAAGTAATAAGCCTTCGGACAACCCTTTTTCACCGTCGCGGGTGAGACGGGCCAGTACGTACCAGGTCACGACACGAATATCTCTGGCGCATTCGCAAAGACACTTCTGAGCCAGTTCGCACAACAGCGCTGAATCGGTACCTGAAATCTTATTGATCTCTTCACGCATCAGCTGAAAATTATCATCGTATGCAGGATCGTCCCCGGTTTCAGATCCGGAGGTGAACGGATGCAGCCAGTTATCCCAGAGCGACAGGGCCTCATTTGCGCGGGAAATGAGGCTCAGCCTTTCTTCCTGGCTGGCGGCGCAGGCCGTTAACAGGGCTTCCGGTGAACTCATTCTTTTTCCTGTTTGTCAGTCTCTTTCATAAACCTCACGACCGCTTCCGGAGAAGCGTCGTCCTTACTGTTGAAGATTTGTGGTGACGTCCATTTCAGCAGCATACGTTCTCCTGCTGAGTGGGTTTGCCCTTCCGGTAGTTTACCGGTTGTTTTTTCTGACATGTGGGCGAAAACGCCGACGGGCATGAAGGAACCGTTCTCTGAAAGGGGGAAAAATGTGCCCATCAATCAGTCCCCGGACCGGCACCGGATGAATGCCCCTGTTCATCTTTACTCAACACCTTCCGTACCGGCGGCAACGCTAAAAATGGCGGTGGGCAGCGTAAACCCCTGTAGCTTCAGTAAGGCAAGCGGGCCGTCGCCCAGCTCACTGCGCATGACGAATTTCAGAGGATTACCATCGGCAGTGATCCACACCAGTTGTGTGCGGCTGGCATCAAGTGGCGTGATCAGGGCTTCGTCCAGCAGGCGAATAAACCCCCAGTTCCCCTGGTGACTGGCGTAGAGTTGCATACCGCTGCTTACACTTCGCCAGCTGAGCGACACACCAGGATAGTAAGTATTCCCCGGCCAGGTGAAGCTCTGCCAGCTTTCCATCTGATTGAAGTAATCCAGATTCTGTTCATCGAGGGTAAGCTGCACTCTGGCAACATCCCGTGAAGGACGCGCCATCAGTTCGAAATGAACCCCCGCATCGCCCTGAGAGAACACAATATCTGACAGCTCTGCCAGCTGATTAATCGCCCGGAGGAAATCCGGACTGACAACCATCCCCTGGCTTGCGGAAGGATCAACAACCCAGCGACTCCCCTCCTGGTGGAGGAACCCGCCAAGATGAGTTTTCAGGAACGTCGTGATCCGACCCGAGTCGCTACGCAGGAACTGTGCCAGTAACGGCAGGGAGGCATCGCTGCCGGTGGCTTTAAACGGGTACCGCCCCGCAAAAGCCTTATTCCACTGATCGACTATGGTTGTCTGCCAGCGGGCATTGAGGCTGCCCGCAGCCGGGACAAGCACCTGCCGCCAGGCCAGATCCAGCGGTTGCACAAACAACGACTGACCAAATCCACTCCATTCCTGCCCCAGACTTGCTGCAACCAGGCTGCCGTAATCGCGGGTGTCCGTCAGATCGATGGCTTTGCCCTGAAACACGGCCCGGGCCAGCATCTGCGACATCGCCTGCGGATCCGGGGCGCTGGTAACCTGCTGAAGCTTCAGCCGCATCTGGGTTACACGGGCGAGCCAGGACCGGAAGCTCAGATTACCGTTGCTACCCGCCCCCTCTTTCCCCTCCATCAACCCCGTCAGCGGTCCAAATACCCCATCGAGCGGGCCTTCATGGCCCTGTGCCTGTTCAATAAACTGCCTGCCATTTTTTTTCTTATCGAGCAGCTTTTTCGCTGAATCCACGATTGAATCAGCCAGTGCCTCACCTTTCTGCCCCGTTTTCCCCTGGTAGTTCAGCGTGTTCATCAGTGCAACTAACGGAGACTGACGGACATCACCGATCAGACTCAACTGGGCAATGGCTTCGGAAAGTGACGTGGGTTCATGCCACTGTATGCTGTTGAGCATGTTCAGCCAGGCATTACCAAAATCGGTAAAATAGCGTTCAGTCAGGCGGGCCTTCAGCGCCTCCGGAGAGATATCGCTCCCTGTCTGATGCGTCTTGTCCGTCAGTACCCAGTCAATTTCATCGCGGCGTGTTCTGACGACTTCGTTAATCGCATCCTGTACCTGCTCTTCCCAGGCCTGACGCGTAAACATTCCCGGAACGACTTCATCAGTGCTGAATACCGTCGAAGCATCGGTGTCACCGGTCATATCCGTAAGTGTTAAATCAGGCCAGTTACTGGCCACGCGCTTAAGCATCTCCTGATATAACCCGGACTCAGCATTCCGCTGGTCAATTTGCTTAAGCAGAATCTGACGGACCGTACTGATTAATTCATCGTCAGGCTTAATTTTCCATTCCGGATGCGCCGGAAGGTTTTGCGCATAAAACCCCAGCAGTTTCGGTGCGAGGTTCTGCCATATGCCATCCGGCACATTCCGGCGTTTCGGTAAGGCTTTCAGCGCATTTTTTGCCAGCCAGCCGGCGTCCGCTTTGTCCGGACGCGCCAGCATCAGATAACTTTTGAGTATGTCGTAAGTATGCTGTGTGCCCTGCGTACGGGCATCACTGGCAGGAGGGAGTTGCACAAAGGCATTCAGCTGCTGCCTGAGGCTGTCTGCTGTAGCATCCCTCATCAGCTGTGCGTTATTTTTCGCATACAGCGGCCAGAGCGCGGCCAGCGTGTCGCTGTCCTGATTAAGACCAAATCGTGTGTACCATGGCGCACCGGTTGCCTCACGATGTTGCAGACGGGCAATGGCCTGCTGGAGTACAAGCTGGCTGCGCAGGCGTTCAGCCAGTGGTTTTGTTGTATCCGCTGCCTGTCTCGCCGTTTCCTGCGCCTGATAAATCTGAGTACGGTTAACGAGCAGAGACAGCAGTGTACAGGCCCCCCACAGGACAATCAGGGAAAGCAGAATCAATCGCAGCATCTTCAGCCAGTTAAAGCCCGGCTTCCTGCCGCTGACGGTATCACAGTCATCAATAATAGCTTTCCAGGCAGGTGTGTCGGGGCATGTGTTTGGTACCGCTCCGGCAACGGTCAGTTCAGGGCTGAACATGACACCGCGTAGACGCCAGGCCGCAGTCCCCTGCATCAGTCCACTGAGCAAAACAGCCAGGCTGGCTTTCAGCTCCTGCCGCAGTCTGAGTGACAACTGAAGGAGACCAAAATCAGCAGGATCATTCAGTATCTTTGCCATTCCTGCTTTTTGCAGGTGTAACGCCAGTGTGGAAAACGCTTCGTCCGCACCTTTCACAGTTCCTTCCGGTCCGAATATGACTCCTGTTGCGGCCGTTTTCGCGTCCTGCCGGGCACCGGTAGCATTGTCAGTCAGCCACAGCCAGACCGGCGCCTGCCAGCCAAGCTGATGGTCGGCTTTCTGGCGGTAACGCAGGAGGGCATCCCGTTCGCCATCCGTCGGGAGGGCTGAAATACTCATCACCTGAATGATGCCATCAACCGGTTGCCCGGATCGCAGACGCTTCAGTTTTGAAAGGAAGATCTCGTCCGGGAGTGACTGCGCGTCTCCGCCATAAATCAGCACGTAGCCGTCGCCTTCCTGCCAGAGGTCATGGCAAAGACCCGGAGCCGCTTTCCGGACTACATCCGGATCCCCCATCACCAGCAGGAGTCGCACCTTACGCTGCCAGCGGCGCCCATAGCGAAAGCGCAAATGTTCTGAAACGGCATCTTCGCTGAAAACCGGTTCATCATCGTCTTCACCGGGACTGGTGTTCGTCACCGGAGTGATACTCTCAGCTTTTTTCTGCCCCCACTGGAAATACAGCCCGGATTTACCGGCGAGGTCGAAAGCCTTCTCCGTCAGCCAGCCGAGCAAAAACAACGTGGCAACCAGTATGGCGCAGAATGTGAGTATGCGCTGCCCGTCATACGGACCGAAGCCGGTGGCCGAAGCGACGTTTTCCGGAAAGGCATAAAATAAAAATGCCACGATGACCGTCAGAAAAAAGGCGACAGTGACAACAGAGCCGATGAGTGTTTTTACTTTTACCTTAGCCATTCCCGGGTGATTCCTTGCGAACTTCTTCTTTGGTGATGACGGCAACCCAGACGTCGTCTTTGTCAGTGGTGGACTGGGCGGCGATAACCTGTGGGCCATTGTCTCTGCATGCCACTGAGGCAAGAATTACAGCGAGCCAGGGAGCGGCACGTCTGGCATATCCCAGAGCAGAATCAATTCCATGATTGTCTTTTGACAGACTGAATGTCACCCCGTTATCTTCACAGGCCATATTCCATCCACTACCGCCTGAAAGAACCGGACCTGTATACCAGGCCGTTTTTAGTGCTTCAGGGGCTGTCGCGGCCCATAACAGTGCCCTGTTCAGCGTTTTCACAAGCCGGGCTTCCTTGCCCTTTTCAGGGCGATGAAGGCATACTGCATCCGGATAACCAGCAACCTTACGGTTGCTGAGCACCACGAGAGTAATGGCATCGGCGTCACCTTCATCTGGCTGCGCAGGCAATGAAAACGTCACGCCTGCAAGAATGCCCGGCGTATCCCAGCGCTGATCCAGCCAGGCATCAAACCCCGCCAGACCTTTGCCCGCAAGGAGTCTGAAGACTCTCCCGGTTCTGACCGTGAGTTCATTTCTGAAGTGTTCCTCCAGTCCGGGACGGATATCGTCGTCACAGTCCAGCATCAGACAGCAAGAAATATCTTTCGACAGGGTGTCTGTAATTTTTTGTACATGGGTGACGAGTGTTGACGTGACAGAGATGAGTTCTGTATCAAGAGCTGTCTGAAAACCGGGTAAAGCTGCATACCTGACAGCAGATTTGGAACCACGTGGCGTTGAGGTCTCTGAAGCTGGAACAGTATGATTAACTGCGTTAACCAGTGCACCGGGACTATTTCCTGAAAAGTGTTGAACGTATGTATCGAGTATCCAGCCACAGCGCTGCCCCCGACAGGTTTCGCGCTCAATAAGCGCTTCGCGCTCCACATTCCTGGACTCAGCCCCCACCTGCTCTGCTTTGTATGCAAACCGGCGCAGGGAGAAAAGCAGTCCCCAGAGACAGAAAGGCAATCCCAGTGCAGTAAACCAGAAAATAAAGCCTGTGCGTTCTGTCGTCCAGTTCCAGAGCGTTAACGCAAATCCTCCTGACATGACAAACGCCAGAAACAGCAGCCACCGACGGGTATCAGGCCGTGGAACCTTCGCCGCCTTTTCAGGGATGGTATCCAGCAGGACTGGCATACTCAGGCAACCTTTGCAGGTGCAAAAGAACTGATCAATGTACAGCCACAACCACATTTATGACCATGAAAGGCAACCGGGAGCCCGTTATCAAGATAATCAGGATTTCCTTCGATGATGGTTGTCGGGCCATGTCCAGGTATCGGGCAGGAAACCATATCACCTTTACGTGCCACGCCAATCCCACCAAATATCATGGTGTCTGAACAGGTCATAACAGAGCCGCCGTGAGTGGTTTTGTCGCCTTTTCTAATGATTTGCAACATTTGTATCTCCGTTAATTTATTGTTTACAGGACAGAATAAATTAATATTTATTGCTCAAGTATTTCAGCTTTGAGCCAGGTTCATAAGAAGCAAAACCTTTTGCATTGATATAACCAATATTTATTATCTGGTGATATCTGTATACCCCTTACCTTATCTCCGGAAATAAGATAAGTACTGGTCTTATTATTACTCAGAAAAGAAAAAATTTGGTTTGTTTTTAGTTTGATTTCCATGAAAATTTCACCCAAGTATTCAGAAATAGCTTTTGATGCACTTTCTTTCGTTTTTCCCTTTAATATGCATAAGATGGTAAGTCACACCGATGCATGTAAGCCATTCCTGAACTGACTAATACTTCTTTTCTTCCATCCTGGTATATCCATATACTTTTCCATCCCAGTCGCTGGCCTTACACTAGGCTATCTTATTCTTCAATTTAACAATCAAAGCATTAACATTAAATTTCAAACCCTCGGTGGGTTTAAATAGAAATTGTTTTTGTTGGGGGATAATCTTATGGAAAACCAAATCGCTCCTCATTCACATAAGGAATGTCAAGTATATTTTTATTTATAATTCTATCGCTCCTAAATGAACCTGGTAAACAATCGCTGGATTGAATAATCCTTCCATTTTTCTTGATATCAAACGACATTGTATATTCGTTTTCTTCAGAACCTTCGACTACATTAATGACATAACTGTACTTGCCGCGCTTGAAACCATAATAAGTAATTCTCATTTTACTATCTTTGGTGCGCCTCAACTTATTCCCTTCATTAAAAACCACTTTTAACTCTGTTTTACCATTCTTCTCAAAACTATAATTAATTTCTTTTGTAATATTATCAATGAAGAATGACGCTTCTTTACCTCCTTCGCCAGGTAATGAGCAAGTAATGATTTTAGTGGGTTCTTTGCCTGAGGCTTGCGCTATTTTCTTAAAATATATCACATTAGGCACAGACATATTAGCATTCACAAATGGAGCAGAATTAGTGATGGTATATTTAAGAACATTCTTTTCAATTGATATAGTTGCCTGACCAATACCCCCAAATGTACTTTCAAAGTCCACAAACCCAACATTATCTTTGATTATACCGTTAATATTTTTATCATTGTCTTCAGAACAGTCAATTCTATTTCCGTCATTAGTTATAAAGCAATATTTACCAATAAGATAAGCACCATCTTCAACTAAATCCAATGTTAGCGATTGTGAGTCACTCTCATTTACCCAATGACCAGAAAAATTAGCTATTGAGTGAAATGAAATGAAAATTAAAAATAATAACATTCTTTTCATATATCAACCTTCAAACAATCATCAACTCTATTTATCCAGCCATTAAGGAATTTAATCTGTGCATTAGGCTCACCGTTGGTTATGGTTAAAGAACGGTAATAATCCTTTCTGATTTCTGCAATGCGTGATAACAACTGCTCTTGATCTTCAACTGCATTTATACAATGAATCATGTCATCGTCCATTATGTTATTTACTATCAGGCGATTGTTGTATTCATCATGAAGCATTTTTCGTATTTGCTTAACTGCTCGGCCTGATGTAATTGTCCAATCATAAACCATCAAGGCTACCTTTGTATTTTCAAGCTTACAGAATCCTTTGGGTTCCCAATAATGATTATAATAAATGATTTCTGCCTGTTCCTTAGTCATATTTCTGAGAGTACTGGAAGTAGCTTCAATTCCCAGATCAATTGGTGCGTACGCTCTCCAGGTCGCAATCGTAATTCCCATATTTGTCTCACCACCACGATCATTGGGATCATTAACGTATCCCCCTTCATGTCGAAGTATTACACTGGAAATTTTAGAGAATAACTCTCTACATCTTTCTTTTACACGAATTGCCTCCAAAAACACAATCGGATGCATATGCCACGGCTCCGGTCCCAGCGCCACTCCTTTTTCGGATACTGCTTTCATCCACGTCATCTTATCCAGAAACGCTTCCAGATACGTTTTCCATAACGGCGCATCCCTGGTTAATGGATCCAGATAGTTTTTCCACAGCGGATCATCCTTACCGTAGTACCATTCACTGGCGTGTTTCGCAATAATACGGTACAGGCGGTCACGGTACGACACATTATGAATTGCCTGAAGATATTCCTGCTCTGAGTAATGTCCGTCCTCGTTACTGTCTGTCATCTCCAGCAGCCGCTGGTAGTTATATTTGTTCAGCGCGTGAGTGATGCGTTTTTCCTCCTTCGCTGCTTTATATAACTGCTCCAGAATCCCCTTCACCACGTTATCCGGTCGCTTTACCCCATCAATCAGGTCAAAGCTCGCTGGTGCTTTATTCAGCGTCACAAACCCCAGCTCGCCTAACGCGTATTGCGATACCTTTTTTACACTGGCTGCAGGTAACCAGCCATCTTCCGGGCATATCTGATAATACGCCGCATCCTGATTACTGGTCAGCGTATTCCCCCCGGCATCGACGCCGGGGACATTTGCCAGTGTCAGAACTCCAGAGGCTCTTGTTTTTCGCTCTCCCGCAACCATACCCTGTTCCTTCTTATCAAATAACGGTGCATCGGTTTGCCAGGTCAGATAAACCGGTGCATCTTCTCCTGCTTTTCCGGGGTTGGTGACGAACTTTTCCATATCATCCATACTCAGGCACTCTATATGTACCTGGTAGCGCGAGCGTTTACCATTTTCTTCCGGTAGCTGATAAAAGCCCATATGACCGAGATTATCTCCAGCACTGACAGTTACAGGGACTGGTGGAACATACACATCATTAAAAACGGGTTCACTGCCGGATGCTGCCGGTGCAACCGGCGTCAGACTGTCACCATCTGACACCACCCATACCCGATCACCTTTTTTCAACATATCCTTATCACGCCCCAGCGTGACCAGACTGAACGTTCTTGCGGCATCGCCAGGGCGGATAACCTGCTGCGCCGTATTACCCGGTTCGTAAGAAAGCGGGAAACCTGCTGTCAGCTCGCCTGACCTTTTATTGTGCAACACATCTTCCCGGCTCAGATAGTAACCCCAGTTTTTACGCGAGGTACAGTTCACCACACCTTCCGGCTGAGTGGTGTAAGCAGGAGTACATTTTGCCCACCAGGACGGAACCGGCGCTGATTTAACCGCTCTCAGAGAGCCCCTGTCTGATACCGTCCAGACTTTCGTTCCCGCTGCAAGCGTCTCTCCCGCTGCATTTTTCGTCTCTCTGGTAATGGTCACTTCGGTAAACTGACGCCTGTCTCTGCTGCGAGTGACAATAGCGTCACTCAGTGTGACAAGCGTGTCTTTATTCAGTTTTCCGGCTTCACGGCCTGCCTGCATATCTTCCGCACTGGTGTAATAGCACTGGATACCTGCCACTTTTCTGTCCGCCTGACGTCCCTGTTGTCCATAAGCAGCCCAGGGTGCCAGATTCATGTACAGCGTAAAAAACGTCAGTCCACTTTCTGCGTTATCAGCCGGCTGAATATAATGTTTCACCAGCACAAAGGATGTCGAAGCGAACAATTTTTCACCACGCCATTCAATCGCGGCACTCTCGTAATCCCTGCATACCCGCCAGGCAACGATTTCACCATCGGCCATACAACGAATAAATTGCTCCCCTTTATAAAGCTCGCGGCAGTACTCTTTTTCGGGCTCACTGTCTGTACTGAGAGCACACCAGGGGATCGTTGCATCAGTAATATGAATACCGCCATGCCACATTCCCTGGCTTCCCACCAGATACAGCCCTGAGCTTTCCCCTCCGAGCATCGATAACAACGCTTCCACGGAGGAAAAGGCATGGCCATTTTTGTTTGACGGTACGGGGTAACTGATTTTCGGTAACTTTGCTGTCATAAATCCCCTTTCATGCTATTCACTGGTCCATTTGGCGGAATTTTGGGTCGTGACTGTAACGTCTGTCCTTTTAAAGTCCGGTGTCTCCTGCGGCAGTGTGCTCCCATTTCCGGGCACCAGATAGCTCGCGACCTTCATCACCATCATCCCTTCTGAACCGTGCTCTATCCCGTTCTTACTCAGTCTCAGGTAAGACCCGCCACCGTTCAGCGTCAGGGTTTCCGGCGTGCTGATAATAATTTCATCTTCACTACTGGTCACCGTCAGCTGTTTTTCCGAAAACAACGCCATCGTGTTGTGCTGAGCCTGAATCTCAATATCTCCCTGGTTGGCTACCAGCTTCGCCCCGTCTTTATGCACAAACAGACCAAGGGCTTTTTCCACCGTTACCGACAGGTTTTTCATCGCACCGATATCAAGATGCTGGCCTGCATTGATCATGGTGTTACGGGTACTGCAGAGCTGAAGGTGTTCACCTGAGGTCAGGACCACCCCCTGCGGCGCACTACCCAGCAGGACCGCAGACTGAAGTTCCCTGATTTTGTCGGTCACAAACCTAATCTGGGTATTGATATCACAGAGCAGGGCGCCGGCGGCTTCTGCAGCGTTGTTCAGGGCCTGCATCTGACTGTTAGCCTGGTTAATCTGACTTATCGCTGCCGCCATTTCCAGCACCGGCCCCTGAGCTCTGGCCTGGGCATCTGCCGTCAGGAATAACCCTTTTGCCGCACGTACAGCACCATGCTCATCCGTTCGCAGTTCAAAACCGGCACCTCGCTTTTCACGCCGGCTGTTGACCAGGTGTCCCATGTTCAGCTGCGTTTTGCCATATTCCGTTGCGAGCTTGATATGCTCCTCCTGGCGTTTATCCTCCATCCGCAGCTTATTGTTCGCCGGCGTGCGCCACACGTTTCGCGTATGATTGTCACTGGTGACATGATCCGGATGCTCTGAATCATGCAGGGCATAAGCAATGTAGGGACGATCCGGATCTCCGCCATCAAATACAATGGCCACTTCAGTTCCGTCGATAAGCGGTGAGTGGAAACCGTACGTATCACCGGCATAAGGTTTAGCCAGCCGCAACCACAGATAAGCGTAACCCCGTTCAGTACTGTTGCGATCGAAGTCCAGCTTCACCCGGTAACGCCCCTGCCCGTCCAGATGGGCGTAGATATCGTTCTTCTCGTGGCTCTCAATCCGCGCCGGAAGCGAGCCGGATATCACCGGGCGACTGAGCAGTGCCGGACGCCAGCAGACCGTTTCACTGTAGGGGATCCCCTCAAACGTCAGCGTAAAGCGACTTTTGCGTGAACCGCGGGAACGCACCGTGGTGATAACGATGCCTTCCCTGACGACATCGGGTAACGTGCCGTCCGTTTCAAGTACCTGACCCGGCGTCAGATAAGGACTGGAGGAATGCCCGCTGACACAATACTGCGCGTTCAGAATGCGTTCGTGACGCAGACGGGCAAAGTATGCCCCGGTCTCCGGGCTTTCAGCGTCACCTGCCGTCAGGAAGGGTTCAGCATAATGGTACGTTTCTCCGGTGGTGATCCCTTCCTTACTGAAAATACTTTCGGCACTGTCCTGAGGTTTCAGCGCTTCACGGTAGTTGTAGTCCCGGGTGACCACACTTCCGCTCACCACGTTACAGGTGGTCTGAATATCCCAGATGCTCTCCTGTCCGCTGTCACTCATCCCGGCCTGATTGCGCAATGGCAGCGTGATGCCAAATTCATACTGCTGCTGGCTGTCCTGGAAAATCACTATGTCCTGCTCAAGACGGCTGTCCATTTCATAACGCCAGTAAATCCCCACCTCCGCCAGCAGGCGCCGGATAAACCCAAGGTCAGTCTCCCGCCACTGGGTGATGAGCTCCCGGGGTGGATACTCCCGGGAGAGCCGGAATTCAAAATCCTGCCCTTCCAGACCATGTTTACGCAATACCTGCTCAACCACTTCAGTGACTGACTGATTGAGGTAGATTTCGCTCCCTTTCGTATAGTTCAGAAGGGCGATACGGGGAACGATCGTCAGTGCGTAACGGGTCTCATCATTCGAGGCAGAGATACGGCGAAACGACTCAACCACGCCGAATACCGTCCTGAGCGGCAGGGCCGGTGTTCCGTCAGACTCCGGGGTCTGGAAAGTAAATGACGCCGGCTTCAGCAGTAACGCGTTACAGGCAATATCCGCAGAGGAGCAGGTGACAACCACGTCATAGCGCCAGGGCTGGCTGAGGGACTCAACCGCGCTGTAACGCAACACATCCAGAAAATGGCTGCATTCATGCACATGAACCCGGTACCGTGATTGCCCTGAAAGCTGTTGTACAACGCTGCCAGCCTTGCTGGTCAGGGAACGGTTCATGACGGCTCTCCCTCTGCCTGTGCATCAAATACCATCACAATACCGTCCTCGTCACTCCATGTCAGAGTCAGCGCCTGTGGTTTCTGCTTCGCGGCCATATGGCTCAGCAACTGCCGGCTCAGTACCGGCAGCAGTTGCTGGTTCAGCAGACTCTCCACATTCCGGGCCCCCGTATCCGGCAGCAGGCAGGCTGATGTCAGGGCATCGTACACACGTTCATCAACCGATGTGCTCAGTCCATAATGGCAGTGCAGGCGTTCACAGACCTGTGCAAGCTTCATCTCCACAATGGTGCGCATGGCAGACTGTGTCAGCGGACGGTAAATCACGGTCTGAAAGCGAGCCAGCAGGGCTGGCTGGAAGTGGTCGCGCAGCAGTGGACGGATAAGCTCATGCAGCTCCGATGCCGTTGTCTCCGGCTTTTCGCTCAGTTGCTGCATCAGAAGGTCACTGCCCAGGTTGGAGGTCATCAGTATGACCGTATTACGGAAGTCAATTTCACGCCCCTCGCCGTCGCGCATAAAGCCCCGGTCAAATACCTGATAAAACAGATTCAGCACATCCCGGTGGGCCTTTTCCACTTCATCCAGCAGCACCACACTGTACGGACGCTTACGTACAGCTTCCGTCAGAATACCCCCCTGACCGTATCCCACGTACCCGGGCGGTGCCCCCTTAAGCTGGGAAACCGTATGGGGCTCCTGGTATTCCGACAGATTGATGGTAATCAGTGATTTTTCGCCGCCGTACATCACGTCTGCCAGCGCCAGTGCCGTTTCAGTTTTTCCCACACCACTGGGGCCAACCAGCAGGAACACCCCCTGGGGGCCGTTACCGGATGTCAGACCCGTTTTCGCCGCACGCAGACGCTGCGCAATGGATTCCAGTGCCACGTCCTGTCCGACCACCCGTCTGCCGATATCCTTTTCCAGATGCAGCAGTTCCGTCTGTTCGTCCTTCATCAGGGAAGATAACGGCACCCCGGTCCAGTCCGCGACCACACCGGCAACAGTGCGTACATCAACATCCACACTGAGCAGAGGCTGATTCTGCTGAATGTCGTGCAGTGCCTGCTGCAGGTGATGTGTCTCACTCTGACGGGAAATATCGCGGCGGCTTTCAAGTAACTCACCGGTGAGTTCGCGCTCCCGGGCGTACTGCTGCTCCAGGTCATCTCGTGCAGTCATCAGCACATTTTCTTCCGGCTCAATGGCAGACAGACGTTCGCCGTGATTCTGATGACCAACGGCAATATCTTCCAGCAGTGCCTGTTTTTCCATACCGAGGGAAGCGAGCTGTGAACGGATACGGGTCAGCTGTTCCGGCACCGTGTCGAGGCTCATCCGCACACGGGCAGCAGCGGTATCGAGCAGGTCAACGGCCTTGTCCGGTAGCTGACGTTCTGTCAGATAACGGCGCGACAGTGTGACGGCAGCACGTACCGCCTCATCGGTGATATGCACGTTATGATGTTCCGCATAACGGGATTTCAGGGAGCGCAGCATCAGACAGGCCGTCTCATCATCCGGCTCGTCCACTCTGACCATCTGAAAACGCCGCTCCAGGGCCGCGTCACGTTCAAAGTATTGTTTGTACTCAGACCAGGTGGTGGCGGCAATGGTGCGCAGTTCACCCCGCGCCAGCGCAGGCTTCAGCAGGTTGGCCGCATCCGCGCCGCCAGCCTGATTACCGGCCCCGATAAGGGTATGGGCTTCATCTATAAACAGCAGTACAGGAGCCGGTGACTGCTGCACGGCATCAATCACGTTTTTCAGGCGCTGTTCAAATTCACCTTTCACGCCGGCACCGGCCTGCAGCAGGCCGAGGTCAAGGGTGCGCAGGGTGACGGGTCTGAGTGATTCCGGTACGTTACCTTCCGCAATACGCAGGGCGAGCCCTTCCACCAGAGCCGTTTTCCCCACACCGGGGTCTCCCACCAGAATAGGGTTGTTCTTGCGGCGACGGGAGAGAATATCCACCATCTGACGGATTTCCGTATCGCGTCCCGATACCGGGTCAATTTTACCCTCTCTCGCACTGGCCGTGATGTCCCGGGTGAATTTATCCAGCGCACCCTGTAACACCGGCGGCAGGTCACCTGACGGTATACCTGCCGTATCCGCACCGACAGGGCGCCCGATAAAGGTCACATTGTCTCCCTGAGGCAGCACAGGCTCTGCATCCTGTAACCTCTCCGGACACTCATCAGACTGCGCATCCAGCAGCGGGGACAGACGCTGCAACTGGCTCTGACTCAGTGTCAGCAGAGGCCACAGCCCGTCACAGCGAACCAGGTGCGGATTTTCCGTCAGGGCACCCAGCAGATGCACGCTGCGGATATGTTGTTCTCCCTGTAATGAGGCCACCATCCAGGCCTGTTTCAGCAGGGCATTCAGGGACTGCGCAAGCTGCGGGCGACTGCGTACGCTACGGGGCAGGTTATCCAGCCAGCCGAGCAGCGACTGCCATATCGCGTCCATATCCCAGTCATAACGCCTGCCCAGCACGGTAAGGTCTCCTTCCCCCTGCTCCAGCAGTTTCAGTAACCAGTGCTCCGGGGTGATTTCTGCATGGGCCCGGGTCTGGCAAAGGGAGGCGGCGCCTTCCAGTGCACGGGCACAGTAATGATTAAGACGACGTAACAGGGCTGCCGAATTTTCCATGTTATTCACTCACTGTCAGGAGACCGTCAGGCACGCTACCGCCCTTCGCCGTAACCCAGGCGCATCAGGTCTGTGTTCAGGATTGAGAATTCTTTCTTCAGCACCCGCCAACAGATGCTGAAGAAAAAATAAAAATGACGGACAGGGTATCCTGTCCGTCCGGCAGAATTACGCGGTGGTACGCTCACTCCATGCGTCGGAATGAATGATGTTGCCGTCCTTGTAAGTCCAGGTGATTTTCTCGTAGCGCAGTTCCACCTGTTCAAGGTGGTTATGCTTCTCATAAACGGGATTCTTGATGTCGTGCATGACCGGATTAACCTTCACCACCTTCACGTTCTCAAGCTTCGTATTGAAGTACTCCACCTCCTGACCGGCATCATTGATTTTGTACCACTTAAATTCAGCAGACTTCAGGGTCTGTCCGGTGGTCACGGCCTTGTAAAGGTACGGGCTGGAAGAATCAATTTCCTTGGTAAACAGGAACGGTGTGTGAATACGGGTACCGGTCAGCTTACCGGTGTTGTTATCCGTCGGGATGTAGAGGCAGTGCTCCTGAGCCACCACCTCAATGCTGCCCTCACGGTCCTGAACATCCACGGACCCTTTGATATCTGCACCGCCATCATCTTTCAGCCACAGATAAACTGGAATTGCCATAAAAATTACTCCGTTATGTTTTCTGATGCGCCCTCTTCCGGCGCAGGGGAAGCGTCCGGCAGACGACAGGCATCGGCCTGCGGTACCAGACTGATTTCAACACGGCGGTTACGCGCACGGCCTTCCGCCGTGTCATTCGGGGCCACAGGGCGGCTTTCACCGTATCCCTGCACGGCAAAACAGCTTTGGGGAATATCGCCGGTATCCCGCATCCAGTCGCGAACGGCCTCTGCACGCTTCAGGGACAGGGCCTGGTTGCGCTGCGGGTCACCGGTATTGTCCGTGTGGCCACTGACCACAATCAGCCAGCCTGCTTTTGCCTTAATATCCACCAGGGCATTCACCAGCCATTTTGTGGCGCCCGGCTTCAGCGTCCATTTACCGGCATCAAACAGCGCCAGACTGTCGAGACGGATGATTTGCGGAGGTGCTTCCGGCTCCGGCGCTGGTAAAGGCGGAACCCAGGTATCGATAGCCTGCTGCAGGGCCAGCCACAGGCGTTGCCCCGGGTAATAACCCAGGCTGTAACGTAAAGGCACTCCCTGACGCTGCCACTGCTCAAGCAGAAGCGCGTCCTGTTTCAGTGCAGCCAGCGATTCCGACTCAGGACGGTAGTGCCCCTTCGGGACAGCATTCCAGCGCTGTAAATCGGTGCTTACCTGACGGATCAGATCACGATTGTTAAGCGCAGAAATCCCCAGCGCGGTCAGAACACACAGCCATATCAGCAAAATCAGACGACGGGTACGCTGGCCTCCCTGTACCGTCGACGCAAAAGGTGCCAGCAGCGACAGAACCGCATCCGGGAACATCCCTGCCGGCACTGTCTGCCCCGGTTTTCGGGAAAACTGCAAACAGGTACGGGAACAGAGCCAGTCTGACCAGACTGACGGGGTCCCCGGAAGGGCGGCACCAAGGCGCATTGCAACGGAAAATGTTCGTACAGGTGGTGTCAGCCGGTCAGCTTTTTCCAGCTCATCAGCCAGCGTATTACGGATAAAGGAAAATGCCTCGCTGACGGCCGGCAGCGCCAGAATATTGTCTTCCACCTGCAGCCAGTCAGTGAACGCCTGAGGTGCATGATTAACCGGGCATACAACCGGTTTATCACCCCGGACGATTATCCACGGTGTTTCAGGCCCGGAAAATTCGGCACTCAACACCACCGGCAGTGCGAACCCCGTCAGGGATTTAATCTGATTACACTGCTGGCGGAGAGTTTTCAGTGTGAAACGAAGAACCGCTTCATCATGATGCCAGTCTGGCAGGCAGCGGTACATCACAGAGAGCTGACCGACCTGGCGCGGGAACTGCGTCTGTATGCTGCGGACAACGTCAGTTAAGCGGCTGACGTCACCGACCCGCAGCCAGCATCCCAGGGCTGTTTTACGCAGAGGACCGTCCTGAAACAACGCTTCCGGCATGTCACCACACACCAGTACAACAGGGGCCCGGGTGTCGGATAATGCCGGTTCAGCATCCGTCAGGGTAACGTCAGATGTGAGCTTTTGCTTTTCACTCCGGCAGTTTTTAAAAACAGTCCAGCCTGCCAGAAGAAGGATCAGCAGAGTAGTCAGACCGTTAAAAACATTGCCTGCCGGAATGAAATACCACAGCAACCACAGCAACGTGGCAACGGCCACCAGGGCGTGCAGGGCTACCGGAATGATGACAGAGCCACGCATCAGCCATGCAACTCCGGTATTTGTGATGACAAAAGAGACCGGAGCCAGAGGTGCCCTCCCCACCAGATAACGCCGGTAAGAATGACGGCGAGCACTATCCAGAACCAGACTGAGCGCATCAGACGCCAGCGATGTTTCTCCATCCGGTGAACAACCAGGGACAGACCAGCATCAGGCGGTGAAACGCGTTCAGAAAGGGCTTTCATGACCTCATCACGCTGCGACTGGCTGACTGCTTTCAGGCAGTACACCCCCTGAAAACCCAGCGCTGTCACCCGGTGATAGCAGGTTAAAACGGCCGGGTCCGGTGAAGGCTGACGCAGAACCTCTGCAATGCGATCCCACAGAGCCTCACCAGCCCGAAGTGAGCCAAAAAAGCGGGCCTGAAGCGGCACTTTACGCCAGGCCACCTGGCCTTCATCAACGTCCGGCTCCTCTCCTTCCTTGCTCTTTTCAGGCTTACGGTTCATCACCGTTTCGTCCAGAAGGGCACATTGTGCATAGGTAATATGCTCCACACTGGCATCGTCATAACCGGCACGCTCCAGTGCTTCCCGCACACTTTCGACCTGTTTAACGCATTTGTTGTAAAGCGCAGTGCCATCGGGCGTGAGTGCACCTTTTTTCAGCATGGTGACGGTAAGCCATGTCTCCATCATCAGCTGGTCGATATCAATATCCTGTCTCATGAGCGCAATACCGCAAACAGTTCAAGTTCCAGGGCACCAAGTAACTCAGGCACATAGAACATACATACTCCCTGCTCCAGCATTTCATGTGCAGCGGGACTTTCCATATCAAGTGCAAAGTACTGGTTTTCCATGCGTACAGGCAACGCAGCCGGAACCCTGCTCACCGGGATCAAAGGGATCCCCCGGAGTGCCGCACCATAGATCTCACTGACATTATCTGGTGACCCCGCCAGACAGAGTGCCGGAAATTTCTCAGCAACCTGCCAGGCCGGGATATCCGAGCGCACCGACAGCCAGAGATCAGCCTCTTCGCGCAGGCGGATATCGTGAAGGCTGGCCTTCCAGGTCTGTCCATCCGGCCGGGACATTTCCAGAGCAATGACCCGGGATGGCAGACTGGCCTCCAGCAGACCCGTTATCAGGTCGAACAATGGAAAAAACGCACTGGCAGGATCCTTGTGGTCATAACCCGGTATGGCGTCAGGATCATGCTCCAGGGAAAAAGTCAGCATACTGCCTGCCAGACGAGCGAGCTCCGCCCACACCTGTTCAGGTGGGCGGGAAGGAAAACGTTCGTATTCCGTCAGTACACTGGCGTGGGAATTCAGCGCATTCAGCAACCAGAAAAGGGAAACATCAGCAACAGCAAAATCGGCGAGTCTTTCGTTACTCTCACGACGCATCGCCATCAGACGCTGGCGTCGGGAGCGTAACTGACGATTGAGCAACACCAGACGTTCGCGCAGGACCGGACTTGCCCCAAATGACGCCACCGGAGGAATAAAAGACGGATCCTGTCGCCACGCATTCTGACCATCCCTGATCAATCTTGCTACCGGGCAGACTTTCCATGAGTCATTGTTTTCATGGGCAAACCGAATGGTAAAATTAAACCGGGCAACGGCCATGGGCTCTTCTTCAGAGCCAAAAGCATCCTGCAACGTTACCCACTCTTCCCGATAGCGAACGGGTCTGTCTGCACTGACACCTTCCTGCTCAACATTAATCACGCCAGGCTGCATGTGGGGAAGTGCAATAACGACAGTTACCGCATCGTGGTCAGCCAGCTGGCCGGCATCTAACTCTCGCGGTGCCGGAGGCAAATCGCTCCTTTGAGCATCAATAAGTGTTCCGTCTTCCAGCCAGAGGCGTAACTGCGTAATCTGGAGCAGCCCGGATGACAGAAGACTGTCATTAAGCTCAACCTTTTCCACTCCCCAGGGAAACGGGGATGCCAGCGCAGAAATACCGGCACTGCGAAAAGACTCCCATTCAGCCTGCTGCTGAAACTGCTGAGGGGAGAGCAAAACACCTTCGCTCCACAGCGGACGGTAAATCTTCATTTCCCGACGCCTGCCTTACGCTTTTGCCTTCGGCATCTGCGAAACCAGTGACAGGCTGACATCCATACCTTCCACCTGGAAATGTGGTACAGCATAGAGTTTCACGCGGAAGAATCCCGGATTGTCTTCGATATCTTCCACCACCACTTTTCCGTCACGCAGCGGATGCGAAGCCTGCAGCTCATCACCCGGATCGGTCATCTCCGTCACCAGTCCCCGGATCCAGTTATTCAGTTCCAGTTCAAGCAGACGACGATCTTTGGTGGTACCAATATTTTCCCGCTGAATGATCTTCAGGTAATGCGCAATGCGGGACAACAGGAAAATATAGGGAAGACGGGCATTAATACGACTGTTCGCTGTCGCATCCGGCGTATCGTACAGCGCCGGTTTCTGGGCGGAGTTGGCGGAGAAGAAGCAGGCATAATCCCGGTTCTTGTAGTAAGAAAGCGGAATAAAGCCCAGATTAGCGAATTCAAACTCCCGCGTTTCCGGGATCATCACCTCTGACGGAATTTTGACCTGATTACCGGTTCCCAGATCATACAGATGGATCGGCAAATCCTGCACCGCACCACCGGCCTGAGGCCCGCGGATCTGAACACACCAGCCGTTGGTGACAAAACTGCGCACCATGTTGGCTGCAAAGGCAAAAGACGCGTTCGTCCAGAGATATTTATGGTGGTCCGGTCCTTTCACCTCTTCAACATAGTTAAAGCTGCGGACAGGTACGGTATCCGGGCCATACGGCAGGCGTCCCAGAACTCGTGGCATCACCAGGCCAATATAACGGGCATCATCCGTTTCACGGAAAGCGTTCCATTTGATGTACTCGGCGCGCTCAAAATGGTTGCCAATATCCTTGATGGCAGCCACCTCTTCCATGGTTTCTTTCTGGAAGAAAGCCGGGCCAACTGAACCAATAAACGGCATATGTGCAGATGCCGCCACCCGGGAAATATTTTTCAGCAACGCCACGTCCTGTGCAGATGCATCAAACTCCCAGGCTGAAACCAGGGCGGCAATGGGCTCACCACCCGGCGTGTCATACTCAGCCACATAGGTCTGCAGATAAAGGCCGCTCTGAATAATTTCCGGCGCATCCTCAAAATCCTGACGCAGATCGTCTTTGGACAGATCCAGCAGCTCAATTTTCACATTACGGCGGAAGTCCGTTTTGTCCACCAGAGACTTCACGCCCCGCCACAGGGACTCCACTTTCTGAAATTCCGGATGATGAAGCACGGCATCCAGCTGACGGTTGATCTGGTAATCAAGCTCTGCAATATGATGGTCAATCAGCGCTTTATCGAGTTTTTCCACCTGCGTGCCGGCTTTTGCCAGACACTCCATAAACACCTACATTCCTGCCGTCAGACGTTCATCTGCAGACGCTTCTGACATGACCTGTGGATCCTGCCAGATATCCAGTGCACTCAGGGCAGATACCGGACTCAGGTTAATTTTTTCAAACAGGGAAGCATATACGCTGTCGCCGGTATGCGCTTCAGATACCACGCTCTCTGCGACGTTCTTTTCTTTCTGTACAGACATCAGCATCTTCTCTCGTAATCCGTTAAATCACGCCTTTTCCGGCACCAGTGCACGCAGTTCATCACGCAGCGTCTGACTCAGTGCCGGATCACGCAGAATTTTTTCCAGCTCTTTACGGAAAGTCACGTTATCCAGCAGATTGGCTTTCAGGTCCCGCAGAAGGCTGCGCATGGCCAGCATGGCTTTAAGACGGGGGATCTGTCGGGCGACCTGCTCTGGCGTGAAATCGTTCATATTGCGGAAAGTCAGGCTGATGCTCTCTTCAGAGCCATCACCGGCAAGCGTGTTCTCCACATTCAGATGTACAGACGGGGAGATATCTGCCAGAACATCATTAAAATTGTTTTTATTAATATCCGTTTTTACACGCTCTGACAGCGGACGCTCTTCCTGTCCGTTACTGAAATCCCCAGCAACCAGCAGTTTGAGCGGAAGCTCCACTTTCTTCTGCCCACCACCTGTATGTAGGTCTAATTTCAGATTTACCCTTGCTTTCGGGATTTCATTCTGAAACGAACTGCTCATGACTCTCTCCTGTGATACCTGCATCTCAGGGGTTCCATCACCGCAGATGCCTCCCCTTGTGCACTGATTTAATTTTGATCATTATAGTACGAAGATCTGTAAAATCTCAATATGACAGATACATCGATCGATATAACGTAAATATGCAGATCTTTATTCTGTTTAATATCGCAAAACCAGCATATTGCAAAACTTATAACCATGATTAATGAAAAACCGCAGGAAATTATTCCACTGAATACTTTTAATACAGCCAGTTATGTCAGAAAAGTTCAGTTTTTGATTCTGGTCATGGAAAATCACGATGAGCAACGATCCAGCATCATTTAAGTGATTTCTGGAAAACGGGAAGGATATGAAGGAAGAGCACAACAAAATGCAATGAAAGAAGGGGTGAGGGGATTTTTAGTAAAAAGAGAAGATTAACAAAACACATCAGGAGGCAGAGACTCCTGATTCAGTGCTACCACATGAAAATTTAGTTAACTGTTACCGTTCTGAAATCTATGTCAGAAGATATCCCATTACCGAAAATCAATCAGCGATACAGAGATGATCATGGCGCGCTTGTCACCGTGACCAGTGTTGAGGAAACCCGGGTGGTGTTTATGCGGGACGGCTATCCGCATCCCTGCATGCGACCGATGTACAACTTTCTGGGAAAATTCAAACCCGAACCCCGGGAAGAAACAGAATAAAACGAAATCCCTGCCAGCAATCACACTGCCTGATGGCAGCATAATCCATTTATTAATTCTCATCCCCGGAGACAAGCCCAGAAAACCACTCCGGGTGTTCACTGTATGCCGTGTTCAGCGCATCCCAGGAAACGTTCATATAAAAGCTGTCCTGCAATTTGCGGGTAACAATTTCTGCCACCCGGTTACGGTTATCCGCCTGTCCGGCATAACCTCTCTCTGCCAGCCACTCATTCAGTTCATGTTCCGGAGACAGATTGATAATATCGTAATCGGACCTTGCCATTCCCGTTTCCTTAGCACACATCTTCAGGCACGGGAATAAAGTATAAAGAGCGGTGCCCTGCCGCTGTCAAGGTGAAATCCGCAGCTCATCGCAATGTCAGAGATGGTATGCCGGTATTTTGCGGGTTGTTCCCGTCAGGTTATCGTGCACCTCCACATTCGTTGTCACTACCGGCATTCCGCTCTGTCTTAATCTCAGGACATCAGCCGCAATACGCTGACTGCCAGACCAGAACAGGCCGTCCAGTGCAGTCACCAGTAAACCCGCCTCCAGTGCATACTT
>ERZ1034842.90-NODE-90-length-47453-cov-17.628529_pt1 | contig 47453 bp, 35 predicted proteins | sample MGYA00520634_ERZ1034842 | MGnify/ENA primary metagenome ERZ1034842 (study PRJEB33766, sample SAMN09781734) | gut metagenome | biome: gut microbiome | host: Homo sapiens | place: Madagascar | study: EMG produced TPA metagenomics assembly of the PRJNA485056 data set... | reverse complement strand
TTTTCAAAAATGCAAAGGGAACAGCCATGTGGAAAAAAATCTTGAAGGTGTGCTCCGAACTGCTCGTCGGAGCTGTTGTCGTCGGAGGAGCAGTCTATTATTATCAGGTCATTCTTGCATCAGGCGGAATAGCGAAGAAGCGTGCGGCGGTGACGCCCTCCATTGTTGCGGAGGTGCAGAAAAAAGTACAGTTCGCCGATGTGATTGAAGCGCTCGGAACCGGAAGTGCAAAAGAGGCTGTGGAAATTACGGCAACCGTCACGGCAAAAGTCGTCGAAGTCAAATTTGAAGACGGAGACCAGGTGAAGGCGGGCCAGCTGCTTGTCCGGCTTGATGACGACAAGGAACGCGCGGAGTTCGACCAGGCGGAAATCAACCTCGATGAACAGGAGCGCGAAATGGCACGAATCGACCGTCTTTCCAAATCCAATGCCGTTTCGCAGAAATCAATTGATGAGCAGAGGACGAAACTTGAACGTTCCAGAACCCTGCTTGCCGTGGCGAAGACGCAGATTAACGACCGTCATCTTCATGCTCCGTTCGCCGGATGTCTCGGAATGCGCCTCGTCAGTCTCGGCGACCTCGTGACGCCCGGAACAAAAATCACGACTCTCGACGACATTTCCGAAATCAATGTTGATTTCTCCGTTCCCGAAAAATATTTTGCCGCGCTGAAAACCGGCTATGAAATCAGCGTCAAGAGTCCGGCGTATCCGGATGAGACATTCAAGGGCAAGATCACTGCGATTTCGCCGCGCATCAATCTTGACACCCGCATGGTGGAGGTGCGCGCCGTCATCGACAACAAGGCGATGAAGCTGCGTCCCGGCATGATGTTCCTCGTCCGCGTCGATATGGGCAGCCGTTCGGCTCTGATGATTCCGGAGAAGTGCGTGGTCAGTCTCGGCGAAAAACAGTTCGTCTTTACCGCGGAAAGTGACGGACGGGTGACGCGTCATGAAGTGACGCTCGGCAGCCGCCGCGGCGGGAAAGTGGAGGTTGTTTCCGGAATAAATGAGGGTGAAACCGTCGTTACAGAGGGCGTTGCAAAACTGGTTGACGGAATGACGGTCAACTTCGTCAATCCGTCAAAAGCGGGAGAAATGACGAAATGACGATCTGTCAGTTTTCCATTGTCCGTCCGGTTGCAACGATCGTGTTCATGCTCCTGCTTGTGGTGTTCGGCTTTATCTGCCTGAACCGCATGGCGGTGCGTGAATACCCGGATATCGACGTGCCGACGATCTCCATCGACACCACATATGACGGCGCCTCATCGAACGTTGTTGAAACAAAAATCACCCAGCGCATTGAGGACGCCGTGGCAGGTATCGAAGGGCTGGACACCATCTCCTCCATCAGCCGCGACGGGCGTTCGCGCATTACTCTGGAATTCAAAGTGGAGCGCGACATCGACGCGGCGGCGAACGACGTCCGCGACAAGGTGAGCCGCATTCTGAAAAAGCTTCCGGACGATGCCGACACCCCGGTTGTCGCCAAGTACGATTCCAGCGGAAGTCCTGTCCTGATCCTTGCGCTTACTTCGAATAAAATGAGCCGCATGGAACTTACCGACTACGCGGACCGCTACCTCGTTGACCGTTTCTCCGTCATTGACGGCGTGGCGAGTGTCAGCATTTTCGGCGCGCAGGAAGAGGCGATGCGCATCTGGCTGAACCGTCAGGCAATGGCGGCGCGCGGAGTGACGGCGGAGGATGTCATCAATGTTCTCAACTCGGAAAACGTAGAGAATCCGGGCGGACGGATCGAATCGTCCGAACGTGAGTTCACGGTCCGCCTGAAGCGGCAGTATGCGACGGAAAAGGATTTCCGGGATCTTGTCATCAAGCGCGACAAGGCGGGCGACTACGTGCGTCTGCGCGATGTGGCGGAGGTCAAAATCGACTCACGCCGTCCCCGTCAGAACTTCATGACAAACAAGGAGCCGATGGTCGGGCTCGGCATTCACAAGCAGTCCAAATCGAACGCGCTTGTCATTTCAGACGGGGTGAAAAAACTTGTTGCGGAACTCAACAAGAGCGGTCTTCCGGAGGGAATGCAGATCAAAGTGATTCGCGATGAAGCGCTGTTCATCAATGCTTCGATTCATGAGGTGCGCGATTCGCTGATCATTTCCGCGGTGCTGGTTCTGCTGATTATTTTCCTGTTTCTCGGCAGTTTCCGCGCATCGCTGATTCCTGCGGTGACGGTTCCAATTTCGCTGATTTCAACATTCATCGTTCTCTATATTTTCGGCTACAGCGTGAACCTGCTGACGCTTCTGGCGCTGGTGCTGGCGATCGGTATGGTGGTTGACGACGCAATCGTGATGCTGGAGAACATCTACCGCCGCATTTCGCTTGGCGAGAAGCCGCTTCTGGCGGCGACGCGCGGAGCGAATCAGGTGATCTTCGCGGTGATTGCGACGACGCTGGTTCTGGCGGCGGTCTTCATGCCGATCAGTCTTTGGGCGGGCAAGACAGGCAAGCTGTTCACCGAATTCGCGGTTGCCATGACTGCGGCGGTCTGCTTCTCCAGTTTCATCGCCCTGACTCTGACTCCGATGATGTGTTCGAAGATGCTGAAGCCGCAGTCGGCGACCGAAAAAGGCTGGATGATCCGCTGTGTGGATGCGTGCATGGCGTTTCTCGAACGGATTTACGACCGTTCGCTCCGCTTTGTCGCCCGGTTCAAGATTATCACAGCGGCGGTCTTTTTCGCCATCTGCATTCTGATGATCGCCGGCTGGATGCGCCTGCCTTCGGAATATGAACCGACTGAAGACCGTGCGGTGATCATGACCCGCATCATCGCACCCGAGGGAACCAACTATTACGCAATCAATGACTATGCGGGCGATGTGACAAACGTTCTCTACAAGCCGGTCGCTGACGGAAACGCGAACAGTCTCATGGTGGTTCTCCCTTCGTTCGGCGAGAGCGACGGCGCGGCGAACACCGGATTCTGCATTCTCGAACTTCAGCCGTGGAACATGCGCACGCTCGATTCTCAGCAGATCATGAATTCGCTGCGTCCGGAGCTGGCGAAGATTCCGGGTATCAACGCAATTCCGTTTCTTCCGAGCGGACTCGGCGGGTTCGGAACACCGGTGCAGTTTGTGATCGGCGGCCCCGACTATGATGAACTGGTCAAATGGCGCGACATCATTCTGGAAAAATGCCGCTCGTATCCCGGTTTCGTCGATATCGACTACGACTACAAGGAGACCACGCCCCAGCTGCATGTCGCAGTCGACACAAAGCGCGCGCAGGAGCTCGGCATCTCCGCCCTTTCCATCGGAACCACGCTCGAAACGATGCTCGGTTCCAAGCAGGTCACGACGTTCGTCGACCGCGGTCAGGAGTACGACGTCATGCTTCAGGCCGGACGCGAAAGCCGCGCGACGCCTCAGGATCTGCGCAACATCTATCTGCGCTCCAAATATTCCGGCGAGCTGATTCCGCTCGACAACCTCGTCAAACTGGAGGAACGCGGCGATTCGGGACGGCTCGGACGCTACAACCGCGTGCGTTCGATTACGCTTCAGGGCAATGTCGCCCCCGGTTATGCGCTCAGCGATGTGCTGACGTTCCTCGAAAACACCGTGCGTGAAAACCTTCCGGAATATGCGCAGATCGGCTACAAGAACCAGTCGAAAGAGCTGAAACAGACTTCCGGTTCGATGCTGTTCATCTTCGCGCTCGCCCTGATTGTTTCGTACCTGGCATTGAGCGCGCAGTTTGAGAGCTTCATCAGCCCGCTGGTGGTGATGCTGACCGTTCCGCTCGGCATGATCGGCGCGATTGCGGCGCTGAATCTGATGGGGTTCACCATGAACATCTACACACAGATCGGCATCATCATGCTGATCGGTCTGGCGGCGAAAAACGGCATTCTGATTGTGGAGTTCGCGAACCAGCTGCGGGATGATGACGTCCCGTTCGAGGAGGCGCTCTTCCAGGCGGCGAAGCTGCGTATCCGCCCGATTCTCATGACCGGCATTTCGACTGTTGCGGGTGCGATTCCGCTGCTGCTTGCAACCGGTGCTGGCGCGGCAAGCCGCCGCTGTCTCGGCGCGGTTGTATTCTACGGCGGGCTTTCCGCGTGCATCCTGACTCTGTTCGTGGTTCCGGTCGGCTATCTGATTCTCGCCCGCTGGCAGGGGTCGCCGAACGCGCTGCTGAAACGTCTGCAGAAGGAGGATCGTGAAAATCCCGTCACGATTCATTGATTATGGAAGAAGGACTGCTTTTTGAACAACCCGGAGACCGGCCGCTTGCCGACCGGCTCCGTCCGGAAACGATCGACGACATCGTCGGGCAGGAGCATCTGCTCGGTCCTGACGGCCCGATCCGCAAGATGTTGGAGACGAAACGCATTTCCAGCTTCATTCTGTGGGGTCCGCCCGGATGCGGAAAGACCACGATTGCACGGCTGATGGCGAACGGAACCGACATGCATTTCGTTGCGCTCTCCGCCGTCTTTTCCGGAATCGCCGACCTCCGCAAGGCGTTTGACGAAGCCGCAAAACGGAGGCTTTACGGAGAACGGACGCTGCTGTTCGTCGATGAGATTCACCGCTTCAACCGCGCACAGCAGGACGGTTTTCTGCCCTACGTCGAAAACGGCACGGTGACACTCGTCGGCGCAACGACGGAAAACCCGTCGTTCGAACTCAACAGCGCGCTTCTCTCCCGCTGCAAGGTCTTCATCATGAAACCGCTGGATTCCGCCGCACTTCAGCAGATTATTGAACGGGCGGAAAAAATCGTCGGACGCAAACTTCCGATTGACGATGACGCGATGTCGATGGTTCGCGACCTTGCCGACGGCGACGGGCGTTATCTCATCAATCTTATTGAAAGCATCTACGATCTCGCTCCGTCAGACGGAGTGATGAACCGGACGGATCTGGAAAAAATCGTCCAGCACCGCGCGCCGGTTTACGACAAGGACCGCGAGGGACACTACAATCTCATCAGCGCGCTGCATAAATCCTTGCGCGGTTCGGATACCGATGCGGCGCTCTACTGGGCGGCGCGCATGATCGAGGGCGGAGAAGATCCGCTCTATCTTCTGCGCCGTCTGACGCGGTTTGCGATGGAGGATGTCAGCCTTGCCGATCCCCAGGCTCTGCCGATGGCGGTTGCGGCGTGGGACGCCTATGAGCGTCTCGGTTCGCCGGAAGGCGATATTGCGATAGCGGAACTCATCATTTATCTGGGAACCGCGCCGAAATCGAACAGCGCGGAGGTCGCGTGGGACAAGGCGCGCGCGGCGGCGAAACAGTATTCGTCGCTCAATCCGCCCGCGCATATTCTGAATGCTCCGACCAGATTCATGAAGGAGATCGGTTACGGCAAAGGGTATGTTTACGACCACGACACGCCGGAAGGTTTTTCCGGACAGGATTATTTCCCCGAAACAATGCCGCGCCAGCGTTTCTACAATCCTCCGGAACGGGGCTTTGAACGCGAAATTCTGCGCCGTCTGCAGTATTGGGATCGTCTGCGTGCGGAAAAGAAAAAGCCGGGACGGTGACGCATGGCGCGCTCCGATTTTCATCCCGGCGACATCCCGGCGAAACCGGGCGTGTATGTCTACCGCGACCGCTTCGGCACGGTGATTTACGTTGGCAAGGCGTCGAATCTGCGCCGCCGCATGTCCCACTACTTCCAGCCTTCGCAGCAGCTTCGCGCCGATCCCAAGCTCCGTTCGCTCATCAATTCGATTGACACCTGGGAGACTTTCATCGTCAAGAACGAAGATGAAGCGCTGCTGCTGGAGTCCCGCTTCATCAAAGAGTACGCGCCGCATTACAACATTCTTCTGCGCGACGACAAGCGCTATCCGATGCTGAAGATCGACCGGAACGAGAAGTTCCCGCGCATCCGTCTGACGCGTCTGAAGAAGAAGGACGCGTGTCTTTACTTCGGCCCGTTTCCGCACGGTTTTGCGCTCCGCAAGCTGAGTGAATATCTGACAAAGCGTTTCGGTCTGCGCTCCTGCAAATCGCTCGCCCCGGATGCAGAAGACCGCAAGCACTGTCTTGCCGGAACGGTGCGCGACTGCTGCCGCCCGTGCGTCGGCGAGGTGACGGAAGAGGAGTATATGGCGCGGGTTGACCGGGTGGTCGCCATTCTGAACGGCGATACAAAGGAGATTGCGGAGGAACTGAAGGCGAAGATGATGGATGCGGCCGCCGCGAAACAGTTTGAAAAAGCCGCGTCGTACCGCGATGTTCTGAGCAACCTCCAGTCGGTTCTGGGGAACAAGGTGCGCACATTTGAGCACGCGCATATTCCGTCCGAAGCCGGAAAGGAGGCTGTGCTGGACTTGCAGAAGGCTCTGCATCTACCGAAGCCGCCGCGCGTGATTGTCGGCTTCGATATTTCCAACCTCGGCACGACCTTTGCTGTGGCGAGTCTGGTCTGTTCGCGTGACGGGCGGCCGGACAAATCCAACTACCGCCGTTTCCGCATCAAGACGGTGGAGGGACAGAACGACTTTGCAATGATGAACGAGGTCGTCAAACGCTATTTTTCCCGTCTTCTGGAGGAGAAGCGTCCGCTTCCGGATCTGCTGATGGTCGACGGCGGCAAGGGACAGCTTCATCTTGCGCTGGACGCCCTGATTTCGATCAACTGTCCGCCGTTCCCCGTTGTGGGACTGGCGAAGAAGAACGAGGAGATATACATTCCCGGACGGAGCGAACCGGTTGTTCTGGATCGTGACCGTCCGGCGCTGAAAGTCCTTCAGGCATTGCGGGATGAGGCGCACCGTTTTGCGGTTTCATACAACCGCCAGCTGCGTCTGAAGCGGATATCGGAATCGCTTCTGGATGAGATTCCCGGACTGGGGGAAGCACGCCGCAATTCGCTGCTGCGCGAGTTCGGTTCCGTTGCGATGCTCCGGAAAGCCTCGGCGGAAGAGATCGCTTCGCGTGTCCGCGGAATCGGCGCGGAATTCGCCGCTACGATTCATGATTTTCTGCAGACGCACAAGTGAGGTGTGTTTTCAGGTCTCTTTCGCCGCAGGAGACAGACGCATTGCGCCTTTTTGAGAGAGCCTGTCAGGTGTGCGTCGGCTTTTTCGCCGGTGCGGGAAAGCGGAAAACGGTGTCGCAATGGTCGACGGAGGTCTGACGGTGGGCGATAACCAGCATCGTATATTTGCCGCGGAGGGCGGAAAGAGCTTCCACAAACGCGGTTTCCGTAGCGTTGTCCAGAGCGCTCGTGGCTTCATCGAAAATCAGAAACGCGGGGTTCGGATAGAGGGCGCGGGCAATCGCAAGACGCTGACGCTGGCCGCCCGAAAGGTTGCGCCCGTTTTCCGTAAGAACATGGTCGATTCCATTGGTCTGGCTCAGAACAAAATCCTCCGCCTGTGCAATTTTCAGACATGTCGCAATGCGTTGACGGTCGATCTGATCCGGCGGAATGCCGATGGCGATGTTCTCCGCAATCGTTCCGTTCATGAGCGAGATGTTCTGCGGAACATAACCGATCTGCGCACGCCACGACTCCAGATTTCCGCGGATGTCGCGCCCGTCGACGAGAATGCGTCCGGAATCGGGCGGGAAGAGCCCGGTAATGAGATCGCCGAGCGTTGTTTTTCCGCATCCGGTCGGACCGGAGAACGCAAGAGAGGTGTTCTTCGGAATCGTGAGCGAGATGTTCTGTAGAACCGGGGAATCCTTGTCGTATCCGAAAGAAAGGTTTTCAACACGGATTTCGTGTTCGAAGGTGATCGGCGGTTCGGTTGGCGGCTCTTCCAGTCGGATGGCCTGGAGATCCTTGTAGATTTTGTCGAAAAAGAACTGATATCCGCGGATGAGCACCCAGTTGTACTGAATACGGGCGACGGATGGAGTCATGCGCATCAGGGCGAGTCCGATGAAGGAAATCTGCAGCGCAATCGAGGTCGGAGCAATGCCGCAGAGCAGCAAGACGACAATCGTTCCCATTCCGAGGAAGACGACGCCGGCTTCTATGGCGAACCGGGGAATCTGTCCGTAAATGAACTGGAGGCGCGGCATTTCAATGGCTTCATATTCGAGTTTGTGTCCTTCGCGGACAAATGGCTTGCAGCGGTTCGCCAGTTTGATCTCCTTCAGAGCGTTGGCGGTGAACAGAATGAATGAATTCAGTTTCACGGCGCGCTCGAAGGTCAGAGCAGCAAGGTGCTGAACCATTTTCCGCATGAAAAGCAGGAGCGGAACAGAGAAGATCGCTCCGGAAACAGCAATCCCGAGCGCGGAATACGGAGCGAGAATGAACACGGAAACCAGAATCAGCAGAACCAGAGCGGCTTCAGATGACAGCATCATCAGGGCGCTGATGAAGTGCGGGATGACATTGCGGGTCTGCTGAAGTTTTTCGACCATTCCGCCGGTGGTGCCTTTCAGATGAAAACGGTAATCTCCCTCAATGTAGCGTTTCAGCAGTTCCGAACCGAGGCGCGCGGAAAGCGTGTAGGCAAACCGGGTCTGGAGCAGGGCAATGAGGTAAAGAAGAATGTTTTTTGCCACAAAGAAGAGAGCGCAGACCATGCAGAGCAGGATCATCAGCGAGTTGTTGGAGAGGCTGCCCGTGAAGTTTCGGATATAGACGAGGTACGTGTTCTGCTCGAACAGTTCCGGATTCAGGAACAGGGCGATGACCGGCATGATGAGACCGAGTCCGCAGAGTTCCAGAAGGTCGGAAAAGAAAACCAGAACGGAAATGAAGATCAGGCGGTATTTTTCCGCCGGATAAAGAATCGCGCGAATCTGGTTGAGCAGCCGGAGCATTCGTTTACTCTCCTGAATCCGTCAAATCCGCCAGCGGATGACGGATGTATTTGCCGGTGACGGAACTGCGGTAGCGTCCGTCGGCATCGCGGCAGTCCGGGGTGAGCACGACTTTGCCCGCGCCTTCCGGAAGGTCGATGGCGAACATCGGGAGCGCAAGCGAGGAGAGCGTATAGCGGAAATCTTCCAGAATCTCAAGTCCGCGTTCCACGCCCGTGGCAAAATGCGAAACACCCTCAATCGGGTCGATATGGAACAGATAGTGCGGCTTCACCCGCAGCGCGGCGAGACGTTTGAAGAGATGCCGCAGCGTTTCGGCGTCGTCATTTACACCTTTCAGAAGCACGGTCTGGTCGAGAACGGGGATCCCGTGCGAGACAAGACGTTTCAGCGCGGCTTCCGCATCGGGCGTCAGTTCATCGGGATGATCGAAGTGTGTGACGAACCACAATCCGTCAATGACGGACAGACGTTCCGTCAATTTTCCCGTGATGCGCGCCGGTTCGACGGCGGGAGCACGGGAGCAGACCCGAACCGTTCTGACGTTTCCGGAATTGCGGATGCGCGAGGCGATTTCGACGACGCGGTCGTCGTTCATCACCAGCGGGTCGCCGCCGCTCAGAAGAATGTCATCGACTTCGGGGTTGCGGTCGAGCCACGCGCAGACGGCATCGAGGTTTTCATCGGAGAGCGTGAAATGTGATGCGCCGTCCACCCAGAGCCGTTTGCGGAAACAGAAGCGGCAGCGGGCGAAACATTCGGATGTGGTTAGCAGAACTGCGCGGTCGCGGTAACGGCGGATCAGATTCGGGACGGGGCTTTGCTCCAGTTCCGCCAACCCGTCGGAGGAGAGTCCGGGGTTGTCGAGTTCCCTGAGATCGGGAAGGTAAAGTTTTGCAACCGCGGGGGAACGCTCCGCCAGCGCTTTGCAGTAGGAGTTCAGCTTGACGGGATACCGCCTGAGCAGTTCCGTCATTTTGTCGTCACGATCCGTCATTTTATCCTGATTGAATGGAAAAACGGAGGCGGCACGCCCGGCGCCGTCTCCGTCAGTTTTGCCGGATTACTTGGTGATGGAGTAGATCCAGCCTTTAGCGGCATCCCAGGTGCGGGTGACTTTGACGGGGTTGTCGCGCTTTCCGGTGTTGGCGGAAAGTTTGGCGAGAATGCCGTCGACTTCATATTCCTGCGCGGAGAGGTTTGCTTTCGCGGCGAGTTCCGCGGAGGTTCCGGAGACCGGAGCCATTCCGGCGAAGACGTCTTCCAGATTGGTGAGCAGTTTGATGACTCCCTTGCTGGCGAGCTTGTACGCCTGCACGCCCGGCTGGTGGAACGCGTTGATGTGGATGAGTTCCGCATATGCGGCGACGGCGCGCTCATAAAGGGCGATCAGCATGCCGACGTTGAATGCAGAGACGCTGTTGAGGCGCAGTTCGATGACCTGGCGTCCTTTGCCGCGGAGGGCGTTCGAGAGACCGGTCATGAAGCCGTGGAGGTAGTCGCCCATTGCAATGCCCTTGGAAATGGGCGCGGGGAGCGCGTCTTCGAGGATTTCAATGAAGGTGACGAAGAAGTCGTTGCGTCCGTCGTTGAGCTGCTGGATGAATGCGTGAGCATCGGTGCCGCCCTTGTTTCCGAAGACGTTGAGACCCTGATGAACGACTTTGCCGTCGAGGTCGAGTTCCTTTCCGAGGCTTTCCATGACGAGCTGCTGGAGGTAGCGGGACATGAGAATGAGTCTGTCGGAATAGGGAACGATGACCATGTTCTTGTCGCCCTTGCCGTTTCCGGCGATATACCACATCGCGGAGAGCATGTAGGCGGGGTTCTGGGTGAACTGCGGGTTGGCGGTGAGGCTGTCCATGTGGCATGCTCCGGCGAGGAGATCCTTGAAGCTGATTCCTGCGAGAGCCGCGGGGAGGTGGCCGACGATGCTGGTTTCGCTGGTTCTTCCGCCGATGGATTCGGCCATTTCAAAGACTTTGAGCCAGTTGCCGCCGCGGGAGAGCTGGTCGAGCTCGCTGTCCTTCATGGTGATTGCACATGCATGCTTTGCGAAGTCGAGTCCGGCTGCCGCATAGTAGTTCATGCAGGTGATCATATTGTTTTTGGTTTCCTGGGTTCCGCCGGACTTGGAGATGTTGACGACGAGGGTCTTTTCAAGATCGGCGACCTGGAGAGCGTCGGCGAGACCGGCGGTGTCGGTGTTGTCGAGGAAGTAGATTTTGAGATAGCCGTTGCGCTGGGCGTCGGATTTTTCATTCCAGTAGGGACCGTTGATCGCCATCTGGATCAGCTGGGGACCGAGCGCGGATCCGCCGATACCGTTGATGAAGGCGGCTTCAAACTTCTTTCCGGTGGAGCCGACGATTTTTCCGGTGCGGACAGCTTCGACGAAAGCTTCGACGTCCTGATACTCTTCGGAGCCGGTGTAGACGGAGCGGTCGGTGAAGTGGGTGACTTTGCGGTGCTCGTCTGGGTTCTTGATTTCTCCGCGCTCGATCTTGAGCATTTCTTCATGCACGCCGACGAAGCGTTTGCTCATGTCTTCGATGTCCGCGTCGGTGAAATTCATTCCGGCGAAGTTGATTTGAAATCCGGTAGTTCCGTCCACGAGAGTGTACTTGTGGCAGCGATCGGTCCAATTGTCCATAGTTTAGATCTCCTGTTGGTTTTACATTTGGTAATGTACACCCGCAAGTGTGTAAAGTAAAGCGTGAAGACGGAAATTTAAAATAATTCGCTCCGGAAAGGATGTTCCGGAGCGGGAGGTTCAGGGGAGCAGTTCGGTTCCAAACGGATTCGGAATCTGAATCTGTCCGTTTTTTCTGTCCTTGTCTTAATTATGGCTCATCCCGGAAAAATGAGAGGGGGAAAATGAAAAACGGGGAAGATTTAAAAAATCTCAGCGGAGCAAGACAGCCTTCCGCTGAGAAGGAAGACGGGAATTATTCCGCGCGTCCGGTCAGGCGGTGTTCCACGAAGTCGTAGAACTTTTCGATGTCGCGCCACTGCAGCGCGCACGGGACGGGGACGCCGTGTGTCTCGTCAACAAGTGTTTCGCCGAGATCCGAAACGGAGAGCGGAACGGGTTTGATTTCCGCAAGTCCGGGGTTGACGCAGAGCGCAACCGCAGCCGCATCCGCGATCAGACTGGACGCCGTTTCCGGAGTGTACGGAGGATCGCCGGGGAAGAGCGAAAGACGGAACTTGCGCCACAGGATATAGTTGTCAATCACCGCTTTTGCGAGCGGATCGGAGGAGCGCTTCAGTCGCTGATAGCGTTCTCCGCGGATTATGATGTTGCCGCAGGTGTCGAGCGGGGAAAGCAGAATCGAATGCCACTTTGCACTCAGCACGGAGCGCGCGGCTTCGACGTCCTTGACGATGTTGTATTCGCTGCAGTGTCCGGGTTTGCCGAAATACTTCCAGTGCACACTTCCGCCGAGTCCGATGAAATCTGTTTTCTCCGCAACGTCCGGAGCCCGCCGGATCACTTCGGCGATATTCGAGAACGGACCGATTCCCATCAGAGTGACAGGTTCCGGCGACTGGCGTACAATGTCGATAATCAGTCCCGCCGCATCGCGGACAACCGGAGCTTTGTAATTCTCCAGTGAATAATCGCCGAGCCAGTCCTGCTGGCAGTTGAACTTTGTCCCCTGCGTTGTAACCGGACCGAGACCGAGCGGAATGTCCGGGTGTCCTTCTGTGCGCAGAAGTTTTGCCGTGAGGCGCGCGCGGAACGCTGTGTCGTACGAAACGAGTGTCGCCGCCTTCAGTTCGAGTTCGGGCGAGCGCATGATCAGCGCAAGCGCCCAGGTGTCATCCACATCGGTTCCGATATCCGTATCAAGAATAAGCGGTTTGCGTTTGAGTTCCATATTATTTCTCCTGTTCGAGAGTGAATTCTTTGAATTGGACTTCTGTCAGCCCTCCGTTCGGGCGGAAGCCGAGTTTGGCGCGTGTCACGCGGTAATCAAGCTGCGGATGTTCTTTGAGCGACGGCGTACGGAATTTGATTTGCACCTTTTTCCATTCAGTGGAAACGGAGACACTTCCGCCTGCGTAATAGTGTTTCACTCCGCCCCCGATCCATGAATCCACGCCGATGGAAGAAACGGTTCCGGTGCTGTTGCCTTTTATCCAGACGGTGATTTTGTAGTTGGTATCCGGCAGAAGCGGGAGGGCACTTGAACGGATTGCCGCGTTGTCCGGACGATTGTAGTTTTCCGGAACTGTCAGCTTCAACGCCTTGCCTTCGTCGATGTGATCCGCGGCGTCAACGGTTTCCAGTTTCAATCCTGCTTTCTGCATCCAGCCGGGGATGAACCAGTTGGAGGGAATGTCGCTGTGTTCATCCAGGACGACTTTTTTCACATCTTCCGCAGAAAGTTTTTTAATCACCGGGCAGCTGAATGTGCCTTTGAGTTGATCCTGGGCGGTGAAATAGAGTCGGAACCAGAGCTCAGAATCTTTATTTGCATAGAGGTAGAACTCCGGTGCGACAGTTCCTTTTGCGAGCGGAGCTTCCTGAAATGCAAGAGGGAGGTCGGGGGAGTAGAACCCGTACTTGAAGCTTGCCGGCGCATCGCCGGGGAAGTTCAGACGGAACGAAACTTTGTAGAAATTCCCGTTTTCCAGTTTTATTCTTGTGGAGAATCCTGTTTTCTTTTTTGCTTCGGCCGTGAAGGAGGCATTTTCGCCCTCTGCAACGGTTTCTGCGGGACGAACCCATGCTTTCCAGTTGGTGTCTGCGCAGACGGTTCCGGCAAGGAGTCCGGCGAGAAGAAGGGAAATTGATTTTTTCATTTGCTGTATCCTTTACTTGATGATGAGCGTTCCGAAGTTGAAACGGTTTCTGTAGTTGTCGCCGTCACCGCTCCACGGAATGGTGGAGAGACGCGTATTGTCGTCCGAATCATTGACGGCGATATCGAACGCGAGGGTTGCCGGCGCGTTCATTTTGAGGCTCTTCCACGGAATGAGTATGGAAACTTCATAATCCGCGCCGTTTTCCTTGATGTTCCAGCGGATCGCGGAGGAATCCAGATTTGCGCTTGTGCTCAGCGACGCTTTGTGCGATTTCGTCGCGGGATTCGCGAACACGCGGAAAACATGGTCGTTGTAAATTCCCTTGTCGAGTCCGGTGAACGGGCGGGAATCGATGAAAAGCTCCACGCCGTCGCCTTCCCACGGAGTTTTCGCCTCGTAATCGCCGCGTTTGTCATCGCGGACTTTGATTCTGAAGTTGAGTCCTTCCGGAAGGGCTGTGACGCGGAACGCACCGTAAGGCATGTCCTGTTCCGTTCCGCTTTTAAGCGCTTTGCGTGCGGGGATTACGGGAAGAGTGACGCTTTGCATTTTCTCTTCGTTGGAAACGATGACGGCGCATTCTTTTTTGAAGTCCGTTACCGGAAAGAAAAATGTGTGCGCCGCTCCGGCTGGGATGACGGCGGACTGCTTGCCTGTCACACCGCGCGGTTTGACCTGCACAGTCTGCGTTTCCGCTCTCCGGTTCAGCACGTCGACTGCGAGCTGCATTTTATCTCCGCCGACTGCGCGGATTCCGCAAACCGCAAACGTTTCAGCGGGGGAAAGAGCCAGGTTCTTCTTCAGATTTTGTCCGGTGAACCAAACCGGTTTGGCTGTAAGTGTGCCGGTTGCGGCAATTTCATTTCCGAACATGTCATACGCCTTGACGCCGGATTCGGCGGAGAAGCGGAACATGGTGTCTTCCTCAACTGCCCAGACCGCGGCGGTCTGCGAACCGTCGGCGTTTTCATAGAGTGCACCATTGCAGCCTGCAAGCGGAACCCACGGACCGAGACATTTCTTTCCAGCGGTGAAGCGGAAGAACGCATTCCCCGCGATCATGTGCGGAGCCGGAACCGGGCGGTGATACTTCCAGTTTTCAGGAACTGGAAGACGCGGCTGGTAGAAAGGGTTCTGGAACTGTCCGGCTTCCAAAGTCAATGTATGTGCCAGCCCGTTCGACTGGTCGATCAGATAGCGGCGCAGAGCATTTGCGGCAGGAAGGACCGCTTGCGCCCGATGGCGCGAAGAGGAGGGAACCTGCATGATTTTCGTGCTCTCTTTCAAAGAATGAATGTAATAGAGTTCCGAATTCCAGAGCGGCAATTTTTCCGCGCCGTATTTTTTCAGGAGCGCCTTCAGGTGCTGAATCTGCTGCTGTGCAGGAACCTCAGCACTGTCCAGCTGGGCGGAATAGGGATGAAACGAAACGGCGTCGCAGTACTTGAACGCACCGAGCTTGCCGCACTCATCAATGAATCCGCCGAGATTTCCGGAGAAATCACCTGTCGCGCAGATTCCGATAATCACGCAGTCGGGGTTCGCCGCTTTCGCCGTTTCATATGCGGCTTTCAGGTATGGGACATACTCCGCCGGTTCGAAGAAAAGATTCGGTTCATTCATGATTTCAAAATAGCGCACCGTTCCTTTGTAACGGGAAACAACGTCCCGGACATGCTTCTTCCAGTCCTCCATCCGGGTGAAATTGCGGACCGTTCCTGAACTCAGATACGTCCGTTTCCCCTGCCGGCTGCGCTTGATGATGAACCAGTTTTCATTCTCGTGTCCCTTTTTTGTGGAGATGGAGGTATCGCCGAGCATGACCACCGGTTCAATTCCGGCGCGCTTCATGATGGCGATATCGTCGTCATGCGGGAAGTTTGAGATTTTCCCCTCTTCCGGCTCGAACCGCATCCAGCGGAGCCAGTAGCGGCACATCCGCATTCCGGAGGCGCGGAGAAGCTCCCAGCGTTTTTCGGGCGTGTCCTGAAAGATGGTCGCCGCGGCGAAACGTTCCTTGCGGTGACGGCGCGTATATGGCGGCTCGTTTTCGCCGACCATGAAATCTTTCTCCGGGTCCAGCTTGATGTCCGGCAGTTTCGCGAACACGCCGAATGCGGCGGGATTGAATTTGCCGTCAGTAACCGTTCCGCTGAAAACGGAGAAGCCGTAATGATTGAAATTGTAATCCACGGGAACCGTTTTCGCCGAATGCGGAGCGAGTTCAACTTTCAGCGGAGCAAGATTCCGGCGGAATGCGGTATCCGCCTCCGACTCGTTCAGCTTCACGTCCACGGTCTTCGCGGAATCCGTATAGTTTGCCGCATGAATTCGGAGCATATGCTTTCCGGCATAAATCCAGTCGCGGTCACCCTCCAGAGAAACGGCGGCCTCGACTCCGGCGGCGGGAGTGTACGGCTTCGCCGTGTCTCCCTCATCCAACTGAACGCCGTCGACCCAGAGGGTCATGGGGTTGTCATCAAGAATCAGATTCGGGATGGCGACAGAGCCCTTGCCGCTGAAATTCCATGTCGCAGAGTAGCGGTTCCAGCCGGTTGTAACATTTACGTACTTGAGTTTGATGTCCCACTTGACTCCGTCCGATTCGACGTAATAGAGCTGGAGGCGGACTTTTCCCGGACGGTCTGCTTTCAGGTACATGGAGAGCGTATATTTCCCGGCTTTCGGCAGTGCGATTTCCGGAAGCGAGAATTCGCACTCCATTTTCGGAATCGGCATGATGAGCTTCAGACTGTTCTTCCCATGTGCGGCGGTGTTAGGGTCGATTTCCGCTGTCAGCGGCTTCCAGTTTTCCGCACCGGCTTTTTTATGATAGTTGATGGTTCCGACTCCGGTCAGTCCGAGTTCGAAACTGGAATTCTGAATCGGATTTGCCCCCGCCGCGAAAAGCGGCAGAAGCGCGAGGGTGAAGATTTTTCCGTTCATGGCATTTTCCTTGTTTTATTACGGTTTGGCTTCCCATCCGGCAGCTTTGATGATTTTGCGAACGCGGTAAATGGATTCATTGAAGGAGGAGGCGGCAGAGGCTTGTTTGGTGGAAACATGTCCGTCCCAGTGAGCGACGTTGTAACGCATGCTGTGCCGCGGCGCCGGACTCATCAGAGCGGTCGTCGTCTCGCCGCCGAGGGTGAAGTATCCATTCGGGCCGAAAGGGTCAGCCAGCCCTGATGCGATTTCAACTTTGCCGTCGAGGAACATGTATGCCCGGGATGGCTCGCAGATCTCCGTGAGTCTGTAGGTGTTGTTGTGGTAGAAATCCTTGCCCGCCCAGTCACCGCCGAATCCGTTCATGGCATAGGATTTTGCAATGGAAGCGGTTCCGGCATCCGAGTTCGCCTCCAGCCATCCGGCGGGAGCTCCGGAACTCGGACAGAGCAGACCGCGCGTCCAGTAGTAGCGTTTGGGGCCTTTCTGGTTCATGATTTTGCGGAAATGCTCATTGGTGGTCCACCACCGTTTGAAGCCGTCCGCATCGACGACGCCGTCGTTCATCATCGTGTAGTCGTCGCAGTCGCCCGCATAGGTGATTGTTCCGAGCGCGAAGCTCTTGAGATTTCCGGAACATGAAACCGCTCTTGCCTTTTCCCGCGCCGAGTTCAGCGCCGGAAGCAGAATTCCGGCGAGGATTGCGATAATCGCAATCGTTACAAGGAGTTCTATAAGGGTGAATCTCCTGGTTCTTGTTTTTCCCGGACGGATCGCCTGGGCGGCTGAATAAGTTTTCATGATGCGTGTCCTTTCTGGTTGTTTTTGTTCGCAGGGTAATTATACCACAAAAAATTGAAAAGCACAATAGCGAAATCTGTTGAAAAAATATCAATTTATGGAAATTTGCAGTTGCAAAGGCGGAGAGAGAGATTATATTCCGGAAAAGGAGGATTTATGGAAGCGCATCCGTTTCATCATTTCCGTTCGCACCGCGGAGATCTGGAGATCATCTCCAGCAATCTGCATTGGACGCTGAATGTATTCAATCTTGCAAATCCGAACTGGCGGGGCTGCGACTATCGGCTCGGAAACCGCCTCTTTTTCGTCTGCCGGGGGAACGGCTCGGTCTGTCAGGAAAACAGCGGGGCCGCGCTGGAGCTGCGCCCGGGATTCGCCTGTTTCATTCCCCGGAATGTGACCGTTCGCGTGGAGTATCCGCCGGAACTCGTTTTCTATGCGCTGGAATTCCATGTGGAACTGCTGCCCGGACTCGACCTTTTCAGCTCCAACAACAGCATTTGCGAGTACCGTCCGGCTCCGGAACATTTCGAGGGGCTCCGGGAGGTGGAGTCGGGGGAGATCAGCTGGAAAAATTTCTTCCGTTTCGAAAAGCTCCGCCAGAGCATCCTTCTTGAACTGCTTGATGTCGTGGAGCCGAGCATTTCGTATCGCGATTTTGTCCGGGGCTTCATCAAATATGCGCGTCTTATCGACTTTATCCGCAACGAAGCCTCTGCGCGGACCACGATGAACGAGTTGGCGGCGGTTCAGAAATGCACCTACGACAAGCTCAGCCGGATGTTCCGCGCCGATTTCGGAATGTCGCTCAAAAAGATGCTGGACGCGGAACTTTCCATGCAGGCGAAATCTCTTCTGACCTCCACAAACTTTTCAATCAAGGAGATCGCGCGGCGTCTGGAGTTTTCCAACGAATACAATTTTTCCAGGTTCTTCAAACGGATCAATCATTGCGCTCCGCGGGCATACCGTCTGCGTTACCTGTGCGCCGGACCGTTTCCGCAGGAACTCAAAGTCGGAAAACATCTCAAGCCGTTTGAAATGTAACGGCGGAAGAGAACTCTTTGCAACCCGTTCTTGATTTTTGCGGGAATATGCGGTATATTATATTATGGAGGTGCGGTATCGTGCCGCACCCGCGAATTTATCCCGGGAGAACAGAACATGTTCGGAAACACATTTGGAAGACTCTTCAAAATCACCTGCTGCGGCGAATCCTATGCCGGCGGCTTCAGAAAAAATCTCCCCGTCCCGCCCGAGCTTTACGGCGGTCTCATGGTCATCGTCGACGGCGTTCCCCCGGGAATCAGAATCACCGGAGAGATGGTTCAGGCGGAACTCAACAAGCGCAAACCCGGTCAGACTCCGCTCGATTCCCCCCGCAAGGAAAAAGACCTCGTCTACATCTTCTCCGGAGTGATGGAAAATGATCTCACCACCGGCGCTCCCGTCGGAATGATCATCCCCAACAACGACATTCAGGACGTTCATATCGACCAGTACCGTTCCTACAAGGATTCCATCCGTCCCGGACATGCGGAATACGGGTTCTTCAAAAAGTACGGTCAGTATGCCGACTGGGTCGGCGCGGGACGCGCCAGCGGACGTGAAACCGCAAGCCGCGTCGCCGGCGGCGCCGTCGCAAAAGCCGTTCTCGACCAGATGGGCATCGACGTCATCGCCTACACCATCGCTTCCCATGGCATCAAAATCAAAGAACCCGTCACCTACGAGTTCGCAAAGGAAAATTACCGCAAAAACGAAATCAACTGCCCCGATCTTGCGCTTGCGGAAGAGATGAAAAAAGATATTCTCAAGGTCAAAGCGGACGGCGAAACCGCCGGCGGCGTCATCGAGTGCATCGCCCGCGGCGTTCCCGCCGGACTCGGCGAACCGGTGTTCGACAAGATGAACGCGCTCCTCGCCCATGCGGTCTGCTCCATCGGCGCAATCAAGGGGATTGAGTTCGGCGCGGGATTCGGCGTCGCCGACATGCTCGGCGCGGAATCCAACGACGAAGCTTATGTCGACAAGGCAACCGGCAAAGTCCGCTTCAAAACCAACCACGCCGGCGGCATTCTCGGCGGCATCACGACCTGGGAAGACATCCGCTTCCGCTGCGCTGTGAAGCCCACTCCGACCGTTTCCGTTCCGCAGGCGACCGTGAACGTCGAGAAGATGGAAGACACCATTCTCTCCCCGATCACCCGCCGCGACCCCTCGCTCCTGCCGCGAATCTATCCCGTCATCGAAGCCATGACCCGCTGCGTCATCCTCGACGCCATCTACATGGCGGAAGCATACTGGAAAGTTTCCGGCATCGACGAAAAATGGCGCAAGATCTGATGATCTTCCGGGAGACTCCGTTCTCCCGGAACCAATCCTGAGGATTCGCAAATATGGTCGCCCCTGCCGCACCTCCCGACGGAAAAGAGACAGAGGAAGACTGTTCCGGGCTCGACTCGCTGGACTTCGCGAAAGTCGACGTCGAGCTCCAGGAAGCCGATTTCGCTCCGCCTCCTCCCGAATGTCTGGAGGAGACGGTCGCTTTCTTTTCCGACGACGGTCCACTGAAGAAACTGGCGGAAATCGGCGGACGCTCCTACGAGCCGCGTCCGCAGCAGGCCGTCATGGCGAACGAAATCGCCTCCGCGTTTGAAAAAGGACGCAATCTCTGCGTCGAGGCTCCGACCGGAGTCGGCAAGAGTTTCGCCTATCTGATTCCCGCAATTTACGCCGCGCTCTCCATGAAGAAGCCGGTTCTCATCACGACCGAAACGCTCAATCTGCAGGAGCAGCTGGTCTACAAGGATCTTCCGCTTCTCGCAAAACTGCTGAACCTCGATCTCAAATTCGTGCTTGCGAAGGGACGCGGCAACTATGTCTGCAAACGGCGTCTTCTGCTTGCGCGCGGCGGTCACCGCGACGACTATCTGCCCTCCGGCGACATGCTTTCCACCGTCGAGCGTCTTGCTGACTGGGCGGACAAGACGGAGGACGGTTCCAAGTACGATATTGATTTTCCCGTCGACAACGAGCTCTGGGCGTGCGTGTGCAGCGAGGCGGCGAACTGTTCGGGGCCCTCGTGCAAATTTTTCCGGAACTGCTTCTACTGGAAGGCGCGCCGCTCGTGGGAGGACGCCGATATCGTGGTTGCGAATCATGCGCTGTTTTTCATCGATCTCAAGATCCGCGCGCTCGAACAGCAGGAGGCTTCGCCGCTTCCGAATTACGGCGCGGTGGTGTTCGATGAAGCGCATACGCTTGAGGATTCCGCCGCATCGCATCTCGGACTTTCGCTGCGCTCGGGGGCGCTGCGCTACTTCCTGAACCGCCTTTACAATCCGGCGACGGGCAAAGGTCTGCTGCTCCGCGCGGGGGAGGCGTCGCTCCAGCTCCGCGCCACGATCGCGAAGGTGCAGGATGCGGCAACCGAATATTTTCTGCAGTTCCAGGAGGCTGTCCGGAACCGCAAGGACTCCGTGCTGCGGATTGTGAAGCCCGGACGTTTTTCCGACAATCTTTCCGCGCAACTGGGCGAGGTGGCGAAGATGCTGCGCGAGTACATCGCGGAACAGACGGACGCCGATTTCCGTACGGAACTGCAGTCGATGCACGAGCGGTGTCTCTGCTTTCAGGAGGAGATCGCCGGGTTTACGGAGATGGCGTGGAACGAACACGTCTACTGGGCGGAGGGCAAACTTTCCTCCGTTTCGCGCACGCAGATGATCGAGCTCGACGCCGCTCCGCTGAACGTCGCCGCGCTTCTTCACAACATCCTGTTCAACGGCAAAAAATCGGTGATTCTGACGAGCGCGACGCTTGCGGTGAACGGCAGTCTGGACTACTTCTTCAACCGTGTCGGTTTCGGCAACGGCGAGGGAATCGTGCTGGATTCCCCGTTCGATTACGCGAAGCAGGTGAAACTTTATCTTCCGCGCTCCATGCCGATGCCGACGGACGAGGAGTATTACGGCGCGGTGTGCGATGAAATCATCCGTTTCCTGAAATTCACGAACGGTCGCGCCTTTGTCCTTTTCACGAGTTACGGGATGCTCCGCACCTGTGCGGAGGAGTTGAAGGATGAGATCCGGGATCTCGGATTGAACCTGCTTGTCCACGGCGGTGAACTTTCACGTTCCGCAATGCTGGAGCAGTTCAAGACCAGCTCCGTTCCTTCGGTCCTGTTCGGTGCGGCGAGCTTCTGGACGGGCGTCGACGTTCCCGGCGACGCCTTGAGCAACGTCGTGATCACCAAGCTTCCGTTTGCGGTTCCCTCGCATCCGCTGATCGAAGCGCGCCTGGAGCGCATCCGTCTGAGCGGCGGCGAACCGTTCCGCGACTATTCGATTCCGGACGCCGTTCTGAAGTTCCGGCAGGGCGTGGGCCGTCTGATCCGCAGCAAAACGGATACGGGAATTGTTGTCGTTCTGGACCGCCGGATTGTGACGAAATCGTACGGCAGCCGTTTTCTCGACTCCATCCCTCCGTGTCCGGTGGAGTATTTCTGACTTTTGTCCGCGCCGCAAAGAACCGTTTTTTTGCAATTTTTTCCATTTGCGTAGATTTGCGGAAGATTTTTTCGTTTGTCTCTTGACAAAATCGCGGGTATGTGCTAAAATAAAAGAAAGCAAAGATGGACTGTACAGATTTCCGGGTTCACATAATATCCATTATGTTAAATTCCCCGTGTTCAAAAGAACAAGTTTTTCTTCTGCGAACACCTCCTTTTCCGTTTTTTTTGTATATTCCCAAGTTTAACATAATGGATATTATGTAAAGTTCCGGGAGGCTGAAGCATTCAACAAAAAATTAAAGGAGGTTGTAGCCATGAATGCGGAAAGAAAACATGTCGGCATCTGTCTTGCAAAAAGAAGAATAATGAAGTTCACCCTTATAGAGCTCCTTGTGGTAATTGCGATTATCGCAATCCTTGCCGGGATGCTTCTGCCTGCGCTGAATTCGGCGCGGGAAAAGGCGCGGACGATTTCCTGCGTGAATGGAATGAAACAGCTTTCTCTCGCCGTTACGGGATATCTGAACAGCAATAACGACATTATTTCCGTAATGACGGAGAGTTGGCAAGCGTATCCCTACGGAAGCATTGATTACGTGGGGCATCTCTCGTATGTTCTGGAAGCGGTCGGCGGCGCGAAACCTCTTTCGGAGCCGTTCGGCAGCAACTACAATCCCTACTGCAAGGTGTTCAAGTTTGCGGTTCCTTTCGCCAACATATGCGCTTCAGCATACAATAAAACCCGCATGCTGAATCCGACCGATGACAATAAAATCTGCACGAGCCAGTGGTGTTACAGCAAGAAGCAGCATGTGGATTTCTTCCGCTATTACGCGATGCGTCTGGGTGACGACGGCGGATGCATCAAGAACGGTTCGATCTACCAGCATCAGCTGAACCGCGTGAAAAGTCCTTCGTCGAAAGCGTTCTGGATCGAGGGAATGGGACAGTTTCAGAAGTCTTACCTCGACAACCCGGCGCATACAACAATAGATGGCGCATGGAGTCACCAGAAACGCAACAATGTGCTCTATTTCGACGGACATGTCGGAAACGTCGTTTACGGTTCCGTGACCTGCAGTCATAGCGCGTATACCGCGGGGTGTGCGGTCTGCCCGTTCTACTATCCGTACAATTAAACCAGGAAAGGATTTGCAGCATGAAAAAACTTTTGACCGCATTTCTTTGCGGAGCGGCAGTTCTGCTCTCGGCGGAAACGCTGAAGGAGTGGAAGTTCGAGGGCGATAAAATTTCCGGACTTTCGTATCCGTCGGAAAAGATCGGCTTCCGGATTTCTCCGGACGTGAAGACTCCGGAAGGCGACCCCTGCGGCGAATTCACCGTGAAGTCCGCTGGCGACACCAAAGTTCCGTGGAGCACACAGATAAACTTTGCATCTCTGCAGAATATAAAAAGCGGAAGCAAATACCGCTGTTCACTCCGGATTCGCGGAACCGGAAGCGGAACAATCGCTTTCAACTGCATTCAGGCGCGGAGCCCGTGGAAGGAAATCGGAAAAACTCAGCGAGTGTTCAGCCTGCGCGGTGAGTGGCAGACGGCTTCCACGGAATTCACTGCCGCCGTCGATTATGAAGGTCCGCTGCGCACCCCCATGCTGATGGTCGGAAACCTGGCAGAGGGAACAGTTTTTCAGATCGGTCCCATCACTTTCGAACGGATTGACGACGCGCAGAAATAAAAGGAAAGAGTTTGCATATGAAAAAGTTTTTGACCGCATTTCTTTGCGGAGCGGCGGTTCTGCTCTCGGCGGAAACGCTGAAGGAGTGGAAGTTCGAGGGCGATAAGGTTTCCGGACTTTCGTATCCGTCGGAAAAGATCGGCTTCCGGATTTCTCCGGACGTGAAGACTCCGGAAGGTGAGCCCTGCGGAGAATTCACCGTGAAGTCCGCGGGGGATGCCAAAGTCCCGTGGAGCACGCAGATAAATTTCTTTTCCAGACAGAAAATTGCCGCCGGAGCAAAGTATCGCTACACATTTCAGATCCGCAGCGACCGCGATGCGAAAATCTCGGTAAACTGTCTGTTGGCGGAACGCCCGTGGACGACGGTCGGGAAATCGTACCGCGATGTTCTGCTCAACACCGACTGGCAGACGGTCTCAATGGAATTTACCTCCCAGCTGGATCATGAGGGCGCTCTGCGTTCCCCGATGCTGATGGCGGGATCGCTTCCGCAGGGTGCGAAGTTCTGGATGGGATCCGTGAAATTCGAAAAGCTCGTGAATTTTCTTCCGCTTGCTCTGAATCCGGAATGGAAAATTTCCTGGACCTCTGACGGGGCGGAAGCGAAAACGGTGAAGATGGAAAACAACACGATTGACTTCACGAAATTTCGCGACAAGTTCGCCGAGAAGACTCCAGTGTATCTGTTCAATGAATTTGAAGCTCCGGCGGACGGCATGATGCAGGTCGGCTGTGCTGCGGACTACTGGTTCGAATTTTCGGTGAACGGCGAAAAAATTTATGATACGCTGGAGACCGGAAACAAGGTTAACACCTATCAGCCGACGGATCATGTGTTCAACTTCCCGGTGAAGAAAGGGAAAAACCGGGTCGTCGTGAAAGTCCTCAGCGGTTCCGCCGGCTGGAAATTCGTCTGCGGCAAGGTCCCGTTCCGCGAAAAGACGAACCGGATTATCCGCATTCAGCGCGGCAAAGAGTGGCGTCCGCTGAAGATGGACAAGGTTTCCTGGGACAAACGCAATCTGCTTTCTCAGCGGGTCGAAATGTTCAACCGCATTCCGGGTTCGGCGCTGGACCTTTCGCAGTATGTCAAAAAATACGACATCGACCGAAACGGTCGTCTGAAGGCGGATGCGTCCGGGGAACTTTACTTTGAAAACGCACCGGGCGAAAAGGTGCGTCTGCGCGGTTTCAACTTTGTTTCGGGTTCGTGGGAAGACCGCTTTTACACCTTTACGAAAGCGGAAATTGAAGAGTTCGCGGAACAGATCCGTCTTGCGGGAATGAACATTCTGCGTTTCCATTTTCTTGACGGCGCGCTTGCCGGAGTCAACGGCTTGCCGAAGCAGGGAAAGGACCGGAAGGATATTGCGGAAATTCACATTCCGCAAAGCGTTGACGAGCTCAAGATCGACTCCGCATTCGCCGAGCGTTATTACTATCTTCTGAAGTGTCTGCGCGACCGCGGCGTATATGTCATGCTGGACATCTTCACTTCGCGCGGTCTTATGACGGGGGCGGTGAACGCAAAGGATTATCCGCGTTTCCAGATGTTCGACAATCCGGTCTATCAGAAACACTGGAAAGCGGCGTTCGATTTTCTGCTGAAGAAACCGAATCCGTACACCGGCAAAGCGCTGATTGACGATCCGCAGCTGATCGGCATCACATTCTTCAACGAGCAGGAACATCTGTTCAATCCGAATTCACCAGAAAACAAACGTTTCACGACCGAATGGCGCGAGGTGCGCGGAGCTTCCGCTCCGGAATTCAATTTCACGCTTCTGCGGTCCGATTCTCCGGACGGCGCTGCGGCGCGCGAGTTCCTGCGCGGCAAAATCCGGAAAATGAACGAATTCTATCTCGGAGTCGTCCGCGAATCCGGATTCAAAGGCTTCGTGACGAACTGGGATATGTTCATGCGCGGACTCGAAGGCGACGCCCGCGCGGATTTCAATGCGGTTGCCATGCATACCTATCATGCGCATCCGAATCAGGCGAAGCTCAGCCCGGCGGATTTCAAACAGCGTCTTTCCTTTGGCGGATGGTGGCGCGGCAGAATGTCGAATGTCGACCAGAACAGCTCCATTACATTAAACAACTATATCGGGCGTGCGGCGGCAACCCGCGTGCTGGGCAAGCCGTTTTTCATGACGGAGTTTTCGCACTGTCCGCAGAACCGTTACATTCAGGAATATCCGGTGATGTGGGCGGCGTTCGCGAGCCTGCAGGACTGGCAGATTCTGACACCCCACATGAACACCGTCGCTCTTTATTACCGTCCGCTGCGCGCGTCGTTTGATGATGCGAACAACCGTTTCGCTCCGATGTGTTCACTTTTCACGGCGTTCGGCTGGCAACGCGGCGACATCCGGAGCGCGAAGCATTCCGTTTCGCTCAACGTTCCCGAGTCCGTCCTGAAATCTCCCGAATACATCGGCGCCATCGGCAGCGGCTACAATGCGCTCTCCATGCTGACGCGCATCGGTTCGGACTACCGGAACGCGAAGAATCCGGCGGCGACCCTGAACATCGTTCCCAAGGCGTATGTCGGCGCGACGAGCATGGGAATGTATGTCGTGCTCAATGAAGAAAAGGAGAAAAACTTCCGTATTCTCCGCGAACAGGTGGAAAACCTGCGCAGGAACAACATCCTCCCCGCCGGGAACCGGACGAACGTCAACGCCGGAATTTTCGAGAGCGAGACGGGCGAAATCTGCACAAATGTGCAGAAGCACACGCTTACGGTCAATACGCCGCGCTTCCAGTCGGCGGTGCTGAAGAAGAGTGAGCCGGTCGCTCTGAACGATCTTGCGGTGCAGTCGGTCAGCACGCCCGTTTCGATCACCGCGATTTCGCTGGAGAACGATAAATCCATTGCGGAATCGAAACATCTGCTTCTCTGCGTCGCGACGATGATTCTTGCGGAAAACGCGGTCTACTCGGATGAAACATTCTATTCCGAACTGGACATCGGCGACATGCAGCTGCTGGTGCGTTCCGGTCAGTTCCGTTTCTCTCTGAAGAACGGCGGCAAAGGGCTCCCGTCCGTTTACGCGCTGAATCTCAACGGCTCCCGCGAGCGGAAAATTCCGGTTGAGCTCAAAGACGGAGTTCTGCAGTTCTCGCTTGATACCGGCAAACTTGAATACGGAACACCTTATTTCGAGGTGGTCTACCCGTAAGTTATTCCCGTTCCGCCGATGTTTTAGACATCGGCGGAACGGGGTTGAATTTATTGAATGAACAAGTATAGTATTTTAAAACTCAGGAGGTTTTTCAATGAATAATGCAATTACCATTATGGGCAGCGCGGCGGCGGAGGGAATTCCCTCGCGTTTCTGCAGCTGCGATCTCTGTGCGGAGGCTCGCAAACGCGGAGGAAAAGATCTCCGCATGACCGCCGCCTACTCGTTCAATGACCGCGTCCGCATCGACTACGGTCCCGATTCCTATGCGGAAGAGGTGAAGCTCGGACTCAATGCAGCGACGCTCAAACATCTGTTTTTTACCCACGAACACACCGATCATCTCGATACATTCGCCTTCGAGATGCGGGAGCCGGGCTTCGCTCACAATTTTGTCGTTCCGCTGAACATCTACGGCCGCGCAACGGTTTTGGAGCGGTTGCGCCGGAGCATTCCGGAATCTGCGAACCAGACGCTTGTTCCGCATCTGCTGCGTCTTTTCCAGCCGGTTGAACTCCCGGAGGAGGACATGACCTTTTATCCGCTGACCGCCAACCATTATCACATTCCGGAAGAGGCGGTTTTCTTTGCGGTCCGCCACGGCGAAGCGTGGATTCTTGTCGCGAACGACACCGGCATTCCGCCGGAAGAGACCTGGCAGTGGTTTGAGCGCATGAAGATTCGTTTCGATGTCGTCATTGCCGACGCCACCTGCGGTTTTCATGATTGCCGGGATCATCACATGGGCGGGAAACACATTCTTGAATTTCACGACCGTCTGGTGAAGCTTGGCGCGGCGGATTCGAAGACCCGTTATGTTATCAATCATTTTTCGCACAACGGCGGAGCTCTTCACGCAGATTTGGAAGCCCGCTTCAATCCGCTTGGCATAGAGGTCGGATTCGACGGAATGGTGATTCCGTACTGAAAAACAGCTTCATCGACGATATTTGCCTCACTTTATGGCAAATATCGTCGATGAGAAGCGGCGAACAAAGAAAAAACGAAAAAAATTAAGTTTTTCATTTGACTTTTTCAAGGGACAGTGTATATTAATGACATCGACAGTGAACGAGAGTTTGCTGAAGATAGCACCCGTAGCTCAATTGGATAGAGCGTCTGGCTACGGACCAGAAGGTTGCAGGTTCGATTCCTACCGGGTGCACCATTTTTTATCTACCCTTTCTTTTCATTCTCACATAAACCTAATGACTATAAAATCGTTTTGTATCCGTATTGCCGAATCATCCGATTTTGACATGCTCGCCGCGTATGAGAAAACATAGCCTCTTCGACGGTCTTTGCCATAAACTGCAACTATTTTACACTCGAAATTTCGGGGAACTGATAGATTTTCAATTTAAAGTATTCACTGTCCCGGAATCCATATGCCAGTTTGGTCAGCCATCTGATTTTATGGTTGAATCCTTCCGCTGATGAAGCGATTTTTTGAGAAATTGAATTTGCTTTCCCCTCCGCTTCATGCTATATTTTCTTAAAAAACAGGAAGGAAACGCTCATGAAATTCCGGATGGTCCACAACAACTTTAATGTGCTTGATCTTGACAAAAGTCTCAAGTTCTACCGCGACGCCTTCGATATGCACGAAGTGCGTAGAATCAATGCCAAAGACGGATCGTTCATTATCGTGTATCTGGAGGACGGGTCCAGCGCACATCAACTCGAACTGACCTGGCTCCGCGACCGCAAGGAACCGTATGATCTCGGCGAGGACGAGTTCCACCTCGCGTTTGTCGTCGATGACTTTGAAGCGGCGCATGCGCTCCACGAAAAGATGGGCTGTATCTGTTTTGAAAACAAAGATATGGGCATTTATTTCTGCGAGGACCCCGACCATTACTGGCTCGAAGTCATTCCGGAAAAGAAAGGCTGAGGCGGGACAATGGACAACATTTCACAAGTTTTTGAAGCGCAGAAAAAATTTTCCGCACTGAATATCGACGTCCGGCTGGATGCTCTGCGCGGACTCTTCAACGAAATCCGCCAGAGTCAGGACATGATCTGTGAAGCCCTGCGGCTCGACCTCGGGAAGTGCGAATTCGAATCCATTGCAACCGAGATTTCCATTGTACTCGATGAGCTGGCGGCAATGATCAAAAAACTGCCGTCGTACATGTCGGTGAAAAAGGTGCGGACGTCGCTTCTGAACTTTCCGGCAAAAGGACGCATCTGTCCGGAGCCGTATGGCAATGTTCTGATTTTTTCGGCATGGAACTATCCGTTTCAGCTGATGTTCGCTCCGCTGATCGGCGCGGTTGCCGCAGGCAACCGGGTGATCCTCAAGCCGGCGGAACAGGCGGAGCACACGGCAAAAGTCATCGAGTCGATTGTCCGCAAGGTTTTCAAGCCGGAGCATGTGGCTGTTTTCAACGGCGGAGTCGATGTTTCGGAACGTCTGCTGAAAGAAAAATTCGACTATATTTTCTATACGGGCGGAGCCGGCGGCGGTCATGCGGTCATGCGTGCCGCGGCGGAACATCTCACTCCGGTTACGCTTGAGCTCGGCGGAAAGAGTCCCTGCATCGTCGATTCCGACGCCAAGCTGAATCTTGCGGCAAAGCGGATCGTGTGGGGAAAATTTTTGAACGCCGGTCAGACCTGCGTTGCGCCGGATCATCTTTATGTGCACAGTTCCATTAAAAAGCCGTTTCTGGAGAAGCTGCTTTACTGGATCCGCCAGTTTTACACGGAAGACCCGGCTTCGTCGCCGGACTATCCGCGGATCATCAACGAGCGCCATTTCGACCGTCTGCAGAAGCTGATGGGCGAAGGAACGATTCTCTGCGGCGGAGTTTCCGACCGAGCGAAACGCTTTATCGCGCCGACCGTCATCGACGGCATCACGTGGAATGATCCCGTCATGCGCGAAGAGATTTTCGGTCCGGTTCTGCCGGTTCTGAGTTTCAACAACACCAACGATGTGATTGCGCAGATCAACGAGCATCCGAAACCGCTTGCGCTTTATTACTTCGGACGCGACAATGCGGAACAGGTAATTGAACAGACGTCGTCGGGCGGAGTGTGTCTGAATGAAACCGTAACGCATCTTCTGAATCCGGAGATGCCGTTCGGCGGAGTCGGCGGAAGCGGCTTCGGCGCGTATCACGGCAAGTTCTCGTTCGACACCTTCACGCATTACAAGCCGATCATGATCAAGTCGACTGCGGTTGATCTTCCGATGCGTTATCCGCCGAACCTGAACAAGAATCTGAAGATGCTGAAGTTCGTATCGAAATAAGGCGGCTGCGTCTCCTGGAGAAGATTCCCGGAAAGATTGCATTATTTTCCTCTTCCGGGAACCTTTTATTGACTTCCGCCGCAACGGCTGTATATTATCCTAAAAACATCAAAGGAAAGGATTTTATATGAAAGCTGTTGTTTCCGTTATCGGAAAGGATTCGGTCGGGATTATCGCAAAGGTCAGCGCGGGATGCGCAGAGTGCGGAGCAAACATTCTCGATATTTCGCAGACCGTGCTCAATGAATATTTCACCATGATCATGATCGTCGATATCCAGAAACTCGCCTGTCCGTTCAATGATTTTGTCGACCGGATGGCCGCGCTCGGGAAAAAAGACGGGCTTGAAATCCATGTCATGCACGAGGATATCTTCAACTCCATGCACAGGATCTGACCATGTTTGAAACAAAAGATATCATCGAAACGATCAGCATGATCCGCGAGGAGTGCCTCGATATCCGCACCATCACCATGGGCATCTCCCTTTACGACTGTCAGAGCGAAGACGCGGACCGCCTCTGCACCCGCATTTATGACCGGATCATGAGCCGTGCGCGGAACCTTGTCAAAACGGGTGAGGACATCGAGAAAAAATACGGTATCCCGATTATCAACAAACGCGTTTCCGTCACTCCCATTGCCCTGATGGCGGGCGGACTTGATGTGGACGGAGCCGTCAAAATCGCGAAAACACTCGACAAGGCGGCGCATGAACTCGGAATCAACTTCATCGGCGGATACAGCGCACTCGTACAGAAGGGATTCACCAACGGAAGCCGCACGCTCATTTCCTCCATTCCGCAGGCGCTCGCGGAGACGGAGCGCGTCTGCTCCTCCGTCAATGTCGCCAGCACGAAGGCGGGTATCAACATGGACGCCGTGGCGGAGATGGGACGCATTGTCCGCGAGACTGCAGAGCGCACGAAAGAGAAACAGTCGATCGGCTGCGCAAAACTTGTGGTTTTCGCAAACGTTCCGGAAGACAACCCGTTCATGGCGGGCGCGTTTCATGGAATCGGCGAGCCGGAAACGGTGATCAACGTCGGCGTTTCCGGTCCGGGCGTGGTCGCCTCCGCAATCCGCCGCCAGGGTACATGCAATCTTACGGAAATCGCGGAGACCATCAAGCGAACCGCATTCAAAATCACGCGCGTGGGACAGCTTGTTGCGCGGGAGGCTTCGGAGCGGCTCGGCGTGCCGTTCGGCATCGTCGACCTTTCGCTTGCGCCGACTCCCGCGGTGGGCGACTCGGTGGCGTACATTCTTGAATCCATGGGTCTTGAGAAGTGCGGCTGCCACGGAACGACCGCCGCGCTTGCGATGCTCAACGACGCGGTCAAAAAAGGCGGCGTCATGGCGTCTTCACACGTCGGCGGACTTTCCGGCGCATTCATTCCCGTTTCGGAGGACGCCGGCATGATCGAAGCCGCCCGCTGCGGCGCGCTCAGCCTCGAAAAGCTTGAAGCCATGACCGCCGTCTGTTCCGTCGGACTTGATATGATCGCGATTCCGGGCGATACTCCCGCCGAAGTGATTTCCGGCATCATCGCCGATGAAATCTCCATTGGCGTGGTGAACACGAAGACAACCGCAGTCCGCGTCATTCCCGCATACGGATGCAAGGTGGGCGACAGCGTGTCGTTCGGCGGACTTCTCGGCGAAGCGCCGGTCATCCCGGTCAACCGCTATTCTCCGGCGGCGTTCATCGGGCGCGGCGGACGGATCCCCGCGCCGATTCAGAGCCTGAAGAACTGAGGTTACGTCGGCCGCGACAGCTTCCACTCCATGCGTGTGCGGACCTGCTTGAGCATCGCCGCGCTGCAGTGCATTTCCTCGCGGATTTCCGCATCGCAGAAGCCGTCACGCGTGAGTTTGAGGAGCGTGAATTCCTGCGGATTCAGCGTAAGAAGCCGAGAGTCGGTGAGCTGACGGTTCTTGTAACCGAAGATCGCGGCAAGCTCCTTGCCGATGCGTTTGTGGATCGCCTGCCGCGTCACCCCCTCCTGCCGTGCAAGCTGGGAGATGCTTTTCGTGCCCATCAGCTTGGCTTCGAGGATGCGTCCGAGCTTTTTGTTCGAACCGATCCGGAGAAGAAACGCGGAGAGCGCAACCATTTCATCGTGTGAGAAGCTGCGTCCGGGCGTGACGTCGACGGGAAGTTCGGTCGCGGGAGCTGCGATGCGCTCGTCATATTCATACGCGTTTTCCCACCGGGCATTCTGCGCCTCAATGCGCTTCTTGTCATCGGAGGCGAAACGGCAGGCTTCCATGTAGGGACAGTGCGGACAGCGTCCGGTATTGGTGATTTTTCCGAAGCATTCGGGATTGCTCTTGCTCATCGTGCCTCACCTCCCGGCGCCGCGAGACGGAACATGCGTACTCCGGCGGCATTTGGACGGAACGTTGCGAGCGTAACGCCGTTCGCGTCGGTCAGCGCGGCGGCATCGCCCATGCCGCGCAGAATCCCGTCACGCAGAACGCGGCGCACCTTTTCTGTTTCCACCTGGACATTGCAGAGCTGGCGGTATTTGCCGATCATATCTTCCATATCGCGGGTTGCCTGAACGGTTTTCCGGACGGGCTGCGGATAGATTTCGCGCACCTCCTCTTCGGTCAGCGGCGCGGGCGGAAGACGCATCTCGACGTGGTCGCGCCAGAACGCCAGAGCTCCGCGGCGGAGCTGGGCGATGAGCGCATCGGCTCGTAGAATGCGGTAAATCCGGAAATCGCGTCCGCTGAACAGCACGGCGACGTCCATACTTTCGAGTCCGGGAATCAGCCCCATGTACCACTGCACTTTCATGGCGTAATAGACCGGTATGCGCGCGGAACCGTCGGGGCCCCACTCCTCGTTTGCGAATGCGGCGGAAACACATTCCAGAGCCCGTTTCGGAGCACCGCCGGAGTTGACGATGAAAAAATCGAGATGACCGTGAAAATACCGTCTATCCGGGTCTCTTGTCATCTTTGTCGATTTCTGCAGCTTTTCTCCCGTCTTCCGGATATACGCATCGGCAATGAGCCGTTTTTGTTTCTGCGCCCAGTAGAGGGAGGCCGCGGGACCGGTCGGTTCTGCTGGAGCCGCAGGTTCCGGAACCGAGGTTTTTTCCAGATAAAGCTGGTAGCGGTTTTTCCATGCGGAGAGACCGAAGACGGCGGCAATGTCGCTTCCGCCAATACCGGAGCGGCAGGAGCGGAGAAGACTCATGCGCATGGTTCCGCCTCCTTCCGTCTTTCTTCGAAGGCGTTTCCGACGAGTTTCCGGATCGCTTCATCGACTTGCGGACGCCAGAAAAACATCTTGGAGCGTCCCTTCGCCAACGGATTGCGGACGGGTTTGAAGACGCCTTCGCGGATCATCCGCGCGATGATGTTTTTGCTCCAGGGCAGGAGCCTGTTGAGTTCTGCGACTGACAGAAACATCGATTTTTCTGTTTCGTTCTGCATTTTTTCCTCTTGTTTTCCTTAAATTGTTGATATTCAGTTCCGTTCAGAACTTTTTGCTGAAAACAGAAACTGTTGTAAACCGTTTATTGTCGTCTATTATAGCGTCTATTTAATAGACTTCAAGAGAAAAAGGAAACTTTTTTTCAAAAAAAATTTGTTTTTTTTCAGGACTGGAGTATACTGATGTAAATTGGTGTAAACTGGAGAATTGCAATGGTGAAGGTCGGACGGGAATTTCAGGAGGCGCTGCGCAGAGCGGCGGAGGAACTGGGGTCGCAGAGCGAACTGGCGCGCCGGGCGGGGATCGGGAAACAGCATATCAGCAAATATATCCGCGGCGACATCAAGAAGATGGAGAAGGAGACCTGGGAGAAGCTTGCTCCGCATGTCCTTCCGTTTCTGCCTTCGGACTTTCTGCCGGCGGGAGAGAACCGGAGCGAATGGGGACGCGCCCGTGCGCTGTCCGCGCGCCCGGTTCCGCTGATTACCGTCGCGCAGGCATCCGGATTCGACTGCACTCTGGAGTCGTTTGACAGCTACGCGGCGGCGCTTGAACACGGCGAAGCTCCGCTCATCGGGAACCGCGAGGGACTGATTGCGATTCAGATTTCCGGAGATTCCTTCTGTCACTGGTTCCCTGCCGGGACGGTTGTTTATATCGGCGGACGTGAGTATCCGGTTCCCGGACGGCGTGTGATTGCGAAAAGAAAGGATTCCGGCGAGATCGTTTTTCGTGAATTCTACCGGGGCTGCGGACGCGTTCTGCTGTTTTCGCCCGTGGAAGGAGAAGCGAGCGAGGTGTGGGAAAAGCCGAATGAAAATCCTTTCGTATGGATTTATCCGGTCAAATATTCATTTTACGACGAAGACTTCATCGAGATTTCGACGGAGTCTTCGTGGATGCCGCATGTGCGCCGTCTGCTTTGCGAAGGCGCGCGGGGGTGATCAGTTTTCCGCCGGCGGAACAATTTTTCCGCCGCGCACCTCGAATTTAACCGTAATGGTTTTGCCTTTGGCGACGGGGATGGATGTTACGGCGGAGCCTTCGTGCCAGGCTGAGAGAGTATGGTTTTCATAATCCCAGACGGCTTCCGGCTGACGGTAGCTGGTGGAGTATTTCCAGCCTGCGGGAACGGATGGGTCGTTCTCGTCCGCTTCGGTGAGCATTCCGTTCTTCAGCCCCGGCGCTTCAAACTTGCGGTAGTCGACCCACATCTGTGTCCAGAGCCGTTGGCCGGCATTGGTTTTACGGAGTTTGTAGGGGCCGCGCACGTTGAGCGAGATCATGCCGTCCGCTTCCGGGGTGACACGGAAACTCACCGCACGCCATTCGCCTTTGACGAGTTCCTTACGTTTCGGAAGAGAAAGACAGTAGGAGCGGTCGTGCTTCTCCTTCGGCAGCCAGGTCATGACGCCCGCCTGCACTTCCGCGGGGACGGTCTCAACCCGGAAGGGGACGTTTCCCTGAACAAACAGAGAGAAGTTTGTGGTTTCCTGCGCAAAGCAGGCAATTGCGGCACAGAGTGCGGCGAGTGTTGCGATGTGTTTCATTTCAGTTCCTTTCCAAGGTTAGGATTATGAAATTCATACGGTTTTTGTAACTGTCGGTGCGTCCGCTCAGGGAGACTTCGGCCAGACGCTTGCCGTCGGTTCCGAAGTCGTTGATTTTGAGGTCGATCGCAAAGGGGGCTGCGGAATCCGCATAGAGTTTCCAAAGCGGAAGCGCGGCGGTGAAAACGGAGCCGTCCGCGTCCTGTTCAAATTTCCAGCGGATCGCTTTCCGGTGGATCGAGGTTCCGCCTTCCGGAATCGCCTTGAATTTTCCCGCGGGGGGAGCGAAGATCAGCTGGACCGTTTCGGGAGACTGACCGCGGACGTCGTTCATATTGGCGAACGGCGCGGCGTCGAAGAAGAGCTCCACTGAGTCGCCTTCCCAGAGTTTGCGGACGCCCTTGCGGAAAGGGGTGCGGTCGCCGGTGCGGACGCACAGGAAAAGCGTGTTCGCACGCCAGCCCAATTCAACGGACCGGTTTTCTCCGAGAGTCACTTTTTTCGCTGCTTTCCAGGCGGAATCGTTTGCCGTTTCGGGCGTGGACGGCAGAAGCGGCACACTCAGAGTTTCGCTGACGGCATAGCGGACGCGCATTCCGTTGACGGTGAATTCCGCCTTCTCCGGAAGTTCGGAAGATTCGATTCGGAACAGAGTCGTTTTCGCGGGGACCTGGAACGTGCGGACGACGCTGCCGAACTTCACCGTCGCTTCGGAGTCGGTCTTCGCGATGCCGGAATGCATGGCGGTGCGCAGGACATAGGTTCCGTTTTCTTTGCAGACTCTTCCGGCAGTTGCGCGGACCGGGTTGACGCCGGTGATGCGCACAGCGTCGAGAATCCGTTCGATTTGAGCGGAATTCCGGGCGACGATGTAGACGGGAATCCCGGTCGCGCCGAATGTGCGCGTTTCCAGCGGATTGCCGAAAACATCGAGATAGCGGACGCCGTTTCCGGGAGCGGGAAGTTCCAGTTTGCGGGTGTCGTCGTCGCGGACGTTCAGGGAGAAGAGGGCGGCAAACGCCTTTTCCCTGCCGCTGAAGCGATAACACATTGTTTCTCCGGATCCATACATGCGGATTCCGTCGAAACGGGTCCCGCGCAGAAGGTCTGAAAGGATGGCGGTGACGATGTAGTTTCCGTTTGGCAGGAACAGCGGTTTGAAGAACGTGTTCCAGCGCGCCATGTTCAGATTGAATGCGTTGTCGATCATCTGTCCTGGAGTCAGGAGAATGGATGATTTCGCACCGTTCGCCGTGTCGAGCAGATAGCGGCGGGCGAGCCAGCCGGGATGGAAGACGGGACCTGAGAAGGCATCGGATCCGCCCTCGGATTTCGGATTGAGATAGTAGAGTTCTGTGTTCCAGAGCGGCATATCGGCGCATCCGGCGGCGCGAAGCTGAGCACGGAATGCCGTGAACATTGCTGAGCCCGAATCCCGGCTGTCTTCATAGAGGCTGTTGTACGGATGAAAACTGATTGCGTCACACGCGGGCTTTCCGGAACCGAGGAACGAAGCCATATCCTTGACGAGATTGCGCTTCAGGTCGCCCGTCAGACAGGCCCCGAGAATGATGCAGGCGGGATCCGCTTTCTTCAATTCGTCATGAGCGGAATTCAGATATTCCCGGTACTGTCCGGCCGTGAAGAAAGAGAACGGTTCGTTCATGATTTCGTAAATGCGGATTTTCCCCTTGCCGATTTCCGCAAGGTCGCGGACATAGCCGCGCCAGAGCTTTTCGGGAACGAGGATCGGCATGGAACCGCGCTGATTGAATCCGTCCATCGGTCCCGGAACGACTTTGGACTGAGCGCATACCCAGTCCGGAACGCTGCTGGAAGTCGGAATGCCGGAACGGTAGCCGCGGTTCGTCCAGAGCATTCCCCCGACGACAGGCATGAGTTCGAGTCCATGTTTCCCCATCAGTTCCAGGACCTTGCGCAGAGGTTCGGCGTTGACGGCGGAGTCTTTCGGCTGAAGCAGCTTCCAGCCGCTCATTTCACGGTCGCGGACAATCTGAATGCCGCAGTCCGCCAGAAATGCGACTTCTGTCTCCTGCAGATCCCGGGAACGGGAGGAGAAAAAGCCGTCAATGCCGAGCATTATCGGGAGCTCGTTTTTCGGCGTACGCACCGCGGGGACGGAGGCAAAGCGGAACGGTGCGAGGACAGCGCTTCCGTTCACCGTCGCTTCCAGCACGGCGGTCATGTTCCGTTCCGGAATCGTGAAGGTCAGGGGAACGACGGTTTTGCCTTGGGGAAGGTCTTTCCTGAACGAGCCGGAAAGAACGCTTTTCCCGCTCAGCATGTCTTTGACATTCCACTTGATTTCCGCATTGACGCCGCTTGCGGAGCGATTCAGCAGTTCCAGCGGAACAGCAAGAGAGGTTCCCGGATCAAAACGGCGCAGCATGCCGCCGTATTGAAACGCGCCGGAAACTTCCGGTCTGACCGTTTCGCCGCCGACGGGACCGAGATAGAGATTGGAGAGACTCAGCGTTTCGCCCTCCGCAAAGTTTTCGCGGACGAGCAGGCGGAATCCGCCCATTGTTTCCTTTTCATCCGCTTTGAACCGGGGAACTTTCCAGGGGGGAGCGCATCCGGACGGAAGCGGTAGACATGGCGTTTCCACTGCGGGGTGACGCGAAAGGATTTTATGCCCCAGCTTGCACAGTTCCCGGAAAAATTGTTGTATTCCGAAACGGTGACGCTGAATGCTTTTTTCCTGCTTTTCGCAGAAAAGCTCAGTTCATACACGCAGCCGCGCCGGAACGGGACTTCGGGGAGATAGAGGGCTGAGATTCTGCCGGATTCGGGGGAGATCTCAAGAATGTTTCCGTGAGCGTCGCCGGACGGAACGACGCGATGCGGAACGGGGACGTAATTGCCGTTGTCGCCGAGCATATAGCTTGCGGTTCCGAACAGGAAATCCCCGTCCGGCAGCAGGTTTTCCGCCGCGAGGGCGCCGCCCAGCAGAGCGAGGGCGAGTGAAAGAATTCTTTTCATTGTTTTTCCTCCGAGAAGAGTTCGTTGACAGCCTGAACGAAGATTCCTTCCGCCGTGGTGAACCAGGGACGGATTCCGCGTTCGTAGATTTCAAACATTTCCGAGAAACAGCCGGTCTCTTCCGCAAGCTCCTCGAGGAGTCTGCGCGCGGCGGCGCGTTCGCCCGCCCGGATCCGTGCGAGCGCCTCCCAGCAGACATACCAGGAACAGACGCCGTGTCCGACATGATACATGTTTCCGCAATTTTCGCGTTCGGCGCCGAAAATCCGGAGCGTTTCGAGCTGAAGCGGATCGTCTCGCAGAATGCCGTAAGGATAGAGCCCCGCGAGAAGCCCGAAGGAGAAGTCTTCCACGCCCTCCGCCGCGAGATAGCGTCCGTTTCCGCGCGGAAGGTTTTTGCGCAGATCACGGGCCGCCGTTTTCCAGAGCGGAACGAGCTCCGCATCTGCACCGAGCAGTTCCGCCGCCTCCGCGCCCGCTTCAAACATTGCAATCAGCGAACAGCAGGTCATGAACGGATTGACACGTCCCGGCCCGAGCCGTTCGAGATCGGTGCAGGCTCCGGCTTTCAGTGAACCGTCTTCCGCGCGGATCAGGCGGAACTGGCGGATCCATTCCATCATGCCGCGCATGACGGGGAAGAGTTCCCCGCGCAGAAGTTCCATGTCTCCGGTCGCGCGGAAGAGTTCCCAGCACATGAGAGTGTAATGCCCCGCCTGAAAAATATGGTCGTGCCAGAATCCGGAAGGGCTGCACTCGAGACCGTGTTCTTCCGTTTCCCAGGCGAAGCGCGCGGCTCCGGTCCTGTGAAATTCGGCGTTGAGCCGTCCGAGCGCCACGGGAAGGAGCGATGCGAAAAACCGCGGGATTTTTGCCGCGGTCGCGGCATGACCCGAACAGAGGAGTCCCATGAAGGTGAAATAGTTGTCGAAGCCGAAATAAAGTGCGTTCCAGTGCGAACGGTAAAGTCCGGTCGGGATTGCCCATCCGGTCGAGGAAATGCGCAGGTGATACTGGCACATCATGTAGAGTTCCTTGAGACGTCCTTTGAGCGGGAGCGGGTGCATTTCCGCATGATATGCGTTCCACTGTGCAACGGTCTCCTGCCGGAGTGTTTCGTAATCCGCTTCCGCATCGCAGTCGAAACAGAGGAAAATGGAGAATTCCCGGGCGTGGACATTCATGGCATAGACATTTCCTTTGCGGTGGAGCCAGGCCGGCTGATCGGCGAAAAGCCGGATCACTCCCGAAGAACCGTCCATCGTGTCGATCATGTATTGAATGTCTCTGTTGCCGTTCCATCCGTGCGTCATGCGGCGTCCGGAGAGTTCGTATTCAAAATGGAATTCCTCTTCCGTGTCGCGGCGGATATGGATTGCGAGAATATCGCGGTCGAAACAGCAGAAACATTCGCTTTCGAGCGTGGAGCCGTCATGATAGACGATACGGCTCGTTTCGATTCCGTTTTCCGGGTCAAGAGCCTGTTCCCAGGTTTTGACGAGTCCGCCGCCGAAGCGGAAGCTGCCGAATGAAACAAGTTCGCCGATGCGGTTGTCGAGGCGGAATCCTGCGCGGACGATTTCCGGGGACATGCCGCAGAATTCGGCCGGCCGCTGGTCTCCCTCCGGTCCGAGCGTGACGGAGAGAGAGCCGTTTCCGAGCGCAGCCGGTGCATAACGGCGGGAACAGAGAGTGTCGGGTGTTACAAAAGCAGGCATTTTTGCGCTCCTCAGTTTTCGTTGCGTTTATAAACGGAAGGCATTTCCATGGTGTCGACGAATCCGTTCGTGAAGTTGTAGACCAGTGTTGCGGCGGACCAGGTCAGGCCGGTTTTTGCGCTGCCGTCCATGGCGACGCCGTTGAATCTGCGGTCGTGCCGGAAGTGCGGCCTCGCATCGAGTGTGAGAAGCGGCATCTGGTGGAAAATTCCGCTTTCTAATTTGACGCTGTCGCCCGCCAGTACGGTTTCGGAGGGTTTGTTGCGGCGGAGATACCAGTAGTCGGCGAAATCCAGTTTGCTGCGTCTGGGGAACTTGCGGGCGTTGGCGAGGCCGGTCGCCAGGTTGCAGTTCATTCCGTAAACATGATTGCTGAATGCCGTATTGACGGGCAGCGACGGACAACGGAGAATTTTCATGGCGCCTGGAGCGTCGATGTTCACGTCATTTTTCCGTCCGAAGTATCCGAGATCGACCACGAGTTTTGCCCAGTTCTCGTACTCGTAATAGCCAGGATACTCGGTTGTCGGCGGATAGGGTGCGGGGAAGTATTCGTTGTTGTCGTCCGCATACATCCCGAGGGTGAGTCCGACCTGTTTCAGATTGGAGGTACACAAGATTGCCTGAGCCTTCAGCTTTGCCTTGTTCAGCGCGGGCAGAAGCATCCCGGCCAGGATTGCTATGACGGCAATTACCACGAGGAGTTCTACAAGAGTGAATCTGCGGAATATCCCTTTGGAATCGGAGACGTCGCGTGCTGTTGATTTTGTTTTCATGGCGTTGTTTGACCTTTCGTTTTTTGTGTTTGAGTGAGAGGCTGGCCAGCAGTTTTTTTATTCTTCTGTTTTTTTGAGCCCCGTTCTGAAAAAGAATATAGCATGGATTTTACTTGAAACAAGAGCGAAAACATGCTATTGTATATAAAATTCTGTCAATAAACATACGGAGATTTGCCTGTGAACACAAAAACGAAAAAACGACAAGGTCCGCGAAATGTTCAGCTTTCGGGAGATGGATATTACGGAGCGAAAAAAATCGAAGCTGTCGAGTGGCCGTTTTCGCACGAAGCAGTGGTGTATCCGGTCTATCCGTTTGTTGTGGAAGAAACGATCCGTCAGAACCGTTTCAAGTTCAAAGAGCTCTATTGCAAGCTCTTTATTGCGGTTCTGATTCTGGACGGTATGCTTTTCTACCGGTTCAATGGAAGGGAGGTGACGCTTGTTCCGGGACAGCTTCTGACAATTCCCCCGGGGAGCGACTATGAATTCGATTCAGGCAAATCCGGTTCATATCACAAGCTTGTACTGGAACTGAACGGGGTCCATCTCAGTTCCATGTGCACGCAGCTCAACTTGACGCATATACAAATTTTCCCGCTTGCCGATTCGGAAATTTTTAAGAACATCATATACGGAATCCGCGACAAACTGCGGAGCCGGGCCGTTCCGGCTCCGGAACTGGCGGCGGAAGGGTATGCGTTTCTGCTGCGGGTGGCGGGCTTGAATACGCTGCGGAACAGCGCGGCGACTGTTCTCGCACGGGCGCAGCTGCTTTTGGAAAGCCGGAAGTTTTCCGGCATGGCGGATTGCGCGGAAAAGCTGGGAATCGGCGAATCGACCCTGAATCATCTTTTCCGGCGTCATCTTTCCATGACGCCGGTGGAGTACCGCAACGGCAAACTGATCGAGCAGGGCTGTGAACTTCTGAGCAAGAGCAGCTACTCAATCAAGGAGATTGCGGATCATCTCGGATTCTGCAACCAATTCTATTTTTCTCAGCTTTTCCGGAAACTGAAAGGAGTCGCCCCCTCCGAATTCCGCAGAAACACGTGCGGAGGATGACTTCCTTTCCGTCCGGCGTCAGACGGATTGCGGGGAGACGGAAAGGATATTTTCGATCATGTCGAGCACATTCCCTGCGGCATCCGGCTGGGCGAGACGCTTTGATGCTTCACCGCGGGCGGAGAACTCTTCGCGGTTTTCCGTCCAGGTGCGGAGAATGGAAGCGAATTTCTCTTCGGTGCAGTCACTGTCGGCAATGATGTTTGCGCCTCCGGCGGCGGCAAGCCACTGTGCATTGTCGTCCTGATGTCCGTCCGCGGCGAACGGGAAGGGACTCAGCACGGCGTATTTCCCGTAAATTGCAAGTTCGGAGACGGTGCTTCCGCCCGAACGGCAGATGACCAAGTCGGCGGCGGAATAGAGAATGTTCATGTCCTGGCAGGCTTCCAGAATCAGCTCTTTTGCGGGGGAATCTGCGTAGAGCGGCCGGATCGCTTCCAGATTGCCGGGACCGGCAAGGCGAACCACCTGAAGCTCATTTGCGCCGGGCAGGTCGGCGGGAATCTTTACCTTCGTGTTGATCGTGCGTGCGCCAAGACTTCCGCCGAAGACCAGCAGCAGAGGTTTTTCCGGCGAGAACTCAGTATTCCAGCGGCGGTTGATTTCCGCAACGGCTTCGGCTTTGTTCATGACGCCGGAGACAATTTCCGGACGGAGCGGCATTCCCGTGAGGATCGTCGGGCATTTGCAGCGGGAGACGTCTTTCACCGGGAATGAGAGCGCGAGCGCCTTCGCCCAGCGGCTCAGCATCCGGTTTGCGCGTCCGATTTTTGCGTTGCCGTCATGCAGGAACAGCGGGAAGCGGTTGAGACGTGCCGCAAGCGCAGGCGGAAACGAAGCGAAACTGCCCATGCAGAGCAGTGCCTGGCATCCGTACTTGCGGTATGCGGCTTTCGTCTGTGCGGCTCCGGCGAAGAGATGCTTGAAGAACATCGGCAGTTTGAACGGATTTTTTGTCAGCGGAACCGCTTCGATTTTCACTGCTTCGATCCCGTATTTTGCGGCAGTTTCCGCCTGTTTGACGACGTGTTTTCCTCCGAGGATGAGGACAGGGTTTCCGCCGCGCGCCTTGAGTGCGCGGGCAATGCTGAGACCGGGGTTGAAGTGTCCTCCGGTTCCTCCGCAGCTGATGGCGAGAGTGGTAAGTTTCATTCAGTTCTCCAATGTTGAATCTTCTTTAAGCCAGCGGATGAATTTCGACTGCCGGATCCTGTCTTTGAAATACTGCCGGACGGTGGCGGGATAGTCGGGGTACGCGGTATCGAGCGCGACGCTGAGAATGAGTCCGGCGGCGACAAGACAGGTTACGAGGCTGCTTCCGCCGTAGCTGATGAACGGCGCCGGCATTCCTTTTGTCGGGAGTGCGCCGCAGATGACGCCGATGTTGATGCACGCCTGGATTCCAATGAAGGTTGCACATCCAGTTGCAGTCAGCATTCCCTGCCGGGTGCGCGCCGCGCGCGCGATGCAGAGCGAGAAAAAGAGAAACGCCGCATACGCAACCAGAACAAGAATCAGGAAGACAAGTCCGAGTTCTTCGCCCACGATAGAGAGAATGAAGTCGGTGTGCGCTTCGGGCAGATACTTCATCTTCATACGGCTTTCGGTGAACCCGAGTCCGGTCCAGCTTCCGGAACCGAGCGCAAGAAGCGAGTTCCAGAGCTGATATCCTTCATCCATCTGATGCGGTTCGGGATTGAGAAAGATTGTCAGGCGGTCGCGGCGCATGGCGTCGAAGTTCATCAGATAGAAATAGACGGCGATACCGGGACCGAGCAGAATCGGAAGAAGGAGTTTCCAGGTGACGCCGGCCACGAACATGAGGGCGAAGAAGAGGAGCACGAGCAGAAAAGTCGTTCCGAAGTCATGTCCGATGAGAACTGCGCCCATAATGAATCCGCAGCAGATTCCGCCGAATACGAAGACAGACCAGAATGGAGTCTGAGCCCAGTCATGCTGTCCGGGGAAGCGGAAGAACGGTTTTTTTTCGAGCATCCGTGCGCGTTCGGAAAGAAATTTGGCGAGAAAGAGAGTCATGATAACTTTTGCGTATTCGGAAGGCTGGATGTTTCCGATTCCCGGGACTTTGATCCAGCGGTTCGCGCCGTTGATTGCGGGGAAACAGAAGTCTGCAATGAGCAGGAGAATGAGGATGGCGCCCATGAACCACGGACTCCAGTCGGAGACTTTTTTATAACCAAAGAAGATGACTCCGAGAGCTCCGGCAGTTCCGGTTCCGGCCCACATGAGTTGTTTAACGAAGAAAGCGGTTCCGGCGGTTCCATAGGAAGTGGAATAGAGTACGGTGAGTCCGAACATGAGCAGCATCACGGTGATGCCGCCGAAGAGAACAGCGGTTGGCAGAATATCGCGTGAGCGTTCGCGTGCGGCGATTGTGCTGTTTTCTATTTTTGTAAAAACGGGTTTCATCTTTTAAGAGTTCTCCTTTGAGTTTGGTAAACTAATACGGATTAGCAGAAATATCAAATAGGAAAGCAAAAAATCCGCATTTTTTTGCTTTCCGGCTGATGCGGGAAAGCAGAAACGCTGTTTAGCGGAAGGGGGGGCTTCAGGACGATCCGGTTCTGAAAGCTCTTCTGGGTAACGGCGACGGGGTAATCCGGACGAAGCGGGGAACGATTGCGGTTCCATTTGACGGGGGTGGACAGCATGCGATTGCGAAGCACCTGGTGGAGACAGGGAAAGCGTCCACGGGCGGAGTTACGCTTGAGGAGCTGGCAAAATATCTGCCGATGCCGCATGAGATCGGCGAGCGCAAGTTTGAGAAGTCTCCGAAGATCGGCAGGCGCAAACGCCGTCAGGGTGAAGGAAATGCTGTCTACACTTTTACTCCGGAGGGGCAGAGTTACGGATATCGGCTGGTTACTGCTGTTGACGGGGGAAAGGAAACACTTGTCACTTTTTACAGTACGCGGAGTGCAAAAGAAACAAAAAAGGCGGTTCAATCAATTAGCTCCAGGTTGAACCCGGATATGTTAGAGAACCGCTATGGTGATACTATACACCAGCTTTTCGGAATTTCAAATGAGATACGCGGATCGTTCACACCGGGGGAAAAATTTGCGGAGAGTTTTCAGGCGGTGATTGAGCTTGTGAAGGGAAAAGCAAATGTTTCCACGCTGTGCCATGAATCGGCGCATTGGCTGAAAGCGCTGATGGAAGCTCTGTGTGAGATGAAGGATGCGCAGGGGAATTTTCTTGCGAGCGAACAGCTGCGGGGAGAATCTGGATTCCATCAACAACTGGCTGGACCGTCAGGCGTATCAGGAGAAAGAGGGGACGCGGGAACGCGAGATTGAGCGCGAGGAAAAATTCGCGCGGGCGTTCGAGTACTACATTCAGAACGGGGAGCCGCCGACGGCGGAGGGGGAGGGAAAGGTGTTTCAGCTTTTTCCGGAGCATTAACAAATTAAAACGAAGCAAGTTAAAAATTGTAACGATGGATATGGCGAATGCTTATTACAGCTGGTTCTCTCAAGAGTTTCCGAATGTAAAAATTGTTTTTAATCATTTTCATGTTGTCAAGTTAATGAATGATAAACTTGATAAAGTCAGAAGGTGAATTACTGCAAAATTAAACATAATTCAACAAAAGCAGCTGAAGGGCTTGCGCTTTATCTTCCTGAAGAATAATGAAAATTTGCCGGAGGATGCCAAAATCATTCTGCATAATATGCGAGGAGAATTCCAAGAGCTTGGTGATGCGTATATGTTCAAAGAGGCTTTGTGGGCTATTTATTCAAGAGCCCAAACATCTTATCATGCCAGAATCGCTTTTCATCGCTGGATAAAGCTCGCCGAGGAAACACGAATTCCTGAATTAAGAACACTGGCAAAGACCATCAAAGAAGCAATGATTTGTGCCGACAGTTCCTAACAACGTGCCTAGAGAGTATAATACTTGAAAAGGATGGGCGTTTTAGATTCAATTTCAGAGAATTTGAAAGTTCGACTAAGGATAAAAATGGCTGCCCAATAAGGATTCGAACCTCAACAAACTGAACCAGAATCAGTTGTGCTACCGTTACACCATTGGGCAACATTACTGTCGACGTCATTTAATATACAGGTGTTTAAAAAAAATGCAAGTGGACTTTTTCAAAAAAAACAAAAAAAATCAGAGCTGATACTTATCAAAGTAAACGCACAGGCAAAAAAAATCGGTTCATCGGCGCTATTTACCATAGATGAGGGCAAAAACAGAAAAAATCAGTGATGAAGTGAAAAGTGACCGACATTGCCACTATTGTTTAATAACTACAAAAAACGATAGGAGGTTATAATGCCGGTCAATCTTTATATACACAGAAAATCCGCGGATTTCAACAGCAGAAAGTCAAATATACGGAAAATAGTGTACATTTTTCGCTGACACGGACAAAGTTTGAGTGTCCACGATGCGGTTCCAGGCAAGCGATGATCAGGGCTATCAGCAAGCGGATAGGGAACCAATGGGAAATTGCCGCGAAGTAGTCTTTGAGCTTTTGCAATCCGGAGCAGTAATTCATGTCGGAGGAGGGAAAGGTGTTTCAGCTCTTTCCGGAGCATTTAGCAAATTAAAACGAAGCAAGTTAAAAATTGTAACAATGAATATAGAGAATGCTTATTATAGCTGAATCTATCAAGAGTTTTCGAATGTAAAAATTGTTTTTTATCATTTTTATGTGATCAAGTTAATGAATGATAAATTTGATAAAGTCAGAAGGTGAATTACTGCAAAATTAAACATAACTCAACAAAAGCTGCTGAAGGGCTTGCGCTTTATCTTCCAGAAGAATAATGAAAATTTGCCGGAGGATGCCAAAATCATTCTGCGTAATATGCGAGAAGAATTCCAAGAGCTTGGTGATGCGTATATGTTCAAAGAGGCTTTGCGGGCTATTTATTCAAGAGCCCAAACATCTTATCATGTCAGAATCGCTTTTCATCGCTGGATAAAGCTCGCCGAGGAAACACGTATTCCTGAATTAAGAACAATGACAAAGACGCTTCGGGATAAAAATAGAGGGAATTATCAGTTTTTGGACTTTTCAGCACAGCAATGCCAGTATGGAAGGATTCAACAATAAAATCAAATGGCTATTCAAACAGGCATATGGATCCGAGACAGTGAATACTTTAAATTGAAAATCTATCAGTTCCCCGAATTTTCGAGTGTAAAAGAGTTGTAATTTATGGCAAAGACCATCGAAGAGGCAAAAAGAAACGGGAACCGATGTTGTGTATTGCCGATTCCCGCATAAATTTCAATGGTGGAGTATAGGAGACTTGAACTCCTGACCCCCACACTGCCAGTGTGGTGCTCTAGCCAACTGAGCTAATACCCCGTGTTGATGAGAGTAATATATACCTTTTCATGAAAATGTCAAGTGAAAAATGAAAATATCTGACGTTTTTCTGGTTCATCGACGATATTTGCCCTCATCTATCAGAGCTATCCCATAAAGAATCAAAAACGGAGTGTTGACAGGAGTATTTCTGCGTGAAAGGGATCTGTTTAAAAAAAAGCGGTTTTGTCAGATTTTTGGGCTACGTAATGTTTTTTCTGTAAATTCTCCGAATCTCTGCCGTCAACCTTTCAGATAGACCTTCCCATTGGCAAGCCACTTTTCGTCCAGTTCGATCAGGAGCGCCGTGGCGATCCTGAGCAAAGATTCCTTGTTGGGGAATACTCTAATACACCTTGTCCGTTTTTTCAACTCCTTGTTTTGAAATTCCACCATATTTGTTGTCCGGAGCTTCCGACGCGCATTCAATGAATCCGGTTCCACATTGAATACTGTAAAGCCTTCCGGTAGTTCGTTCTCAAGCCAGCTCGATAGATCCGGGACCGTTTTTCCGTACTTTTCAA
>ERZ1034842.89-NODE-89-length-48185-cov-7.839830_pt1 | contig 48185 bp, 46 predicted proteins | sample MGYA00520634_ERZ1034842 | MGnify/ENA primary metagenome ERZ1034842 (study PRJEB33766, sample SAMN09781734) | gut metagenome | biome: gut microbiome | host: Homo sapiens | place: Madagascar | study: EMG produced TPA metagenomics assembly of the PRJNA485056 data set... | reverse complement strand
CCGTCTACGTCATCGACATGCGCGACGGCTCATTGGTGCAGGCGTTCCGCGACCTGCTGCCCGACCGGACACCGGCCGGGCGCTACAGGATCGGGCGCAGCGCCGTCATGGTGTACCGCCCGGGCATCGACCTATCGACCGAGGAATCGCTATCGGCCTGCACGCTTTTCACGCGCCACAGGATCGAGCGCTATGCGGCGGGCGGGCGCGATGGTTTCATCAACGTCCTCATGCAGGGCCTCGGACGGGGCATCGACGCACGACCGGGCGACGTCGCCGGAATCGGCGACGTGCTGTGGCTGCGCAGCCGTGCCGAGAGCGAGCGGCAGGGCGAGCGCATCGAGCGTCTGCGTTCGCGCGCAAAGGCGGCCGCCGATCCGGTCGCCGATATCGACGGCCTGCGCGCGGAGATCGCGCGCCTGCGCTCCGATGCCGAGGCTTGGGAGGAGATCGCGACGGACCAGGAGCGAAGCTACTCTGACGCCGCGGCGAAGGTGGACGAACTCACGAGGACCGTCCAGCGGCTCGAGGGCGAGAAGCGCGCGCTCGAGCGCAAGGCGGCGCAGTGCGCGGCACCGTCGGAAGACGACGGGGCCGCGAGGGTGGCCGAATGTCTACAGGCGATCCCGCGCGACTTGACCGATCTCCTGAAGCTCGCGCGCTCCATCTGGCCCAATCGTATCGTCGTCCTGCCCGAGGCAATGGACTCCGCGAAATCCTATGACGGCAACCTCGCCGAGGAATGGGATGTCGTCCGCGGGGCAGCGACGGCGCTCTACGGCCTCCTGTTCGAGGACGACGGGTGCGAGGGCCAAGTCGCCGACGAGTTCCAGCGCCGGACGGGATATGAGCTCACATTCAGCGAGAGCAGCGCCACCAGGGCGCGGGTCGACCTGATGAAGATGCGCGAGAGGAGCTACTGCGGGCGCACCGTCGATATCTCCGCCCACATCAAGGGAAGGAGCCAGAAGAACTCCTTCCGCCTCCACTTCTACATCGACCGGGAAAACGAACTGATTGTCATAGGGCATGCCGGATGCCACATGAAGACCGCCGGCTCGCAACGCCGCGGCTTCAAGTAGCCGAGATCCCCGCCATCGGAAACCGATGGCGGGGATCCTTTTCCGCTCACATGGCGAGACCGGCGGCACAAACGCCTCGCAAGTTTGCGTACCGCCGGAGACGGCGGGCGGTGTATGAGCCCGGTCGTTTTTGGGTAGCATCGAAAGGTAATGCCGGAAACGTGATAAGAGGGGAGGGAGAACATGTTCGACACCGATAGCGACACCCTGCGCGACGACGAGCCGACCGAGACCGAGTCGCCAAAGGCATCGTCTGCGGACAGCGCAGCCGATGCCGCCAAGAAGGCGGCCGATGCCGAGAAGCGCGAGAAGCGCCGCGCACGCCAGAAGCGCCAGGCTTTCACCGAGCAGATGCAGAACTTGACGATGGACGATATCCGACGCCTGATGGAGTCTAGCGTCGACCTCGGCAGCGTCAGCGACCCACAGGCCGAGATCGAGCGACGCATCGAGCGCAACGGCATGGCGTACCTGATGAAGGACGGCGCCGTGTATGCCGTCGTGCTCTCGAGCGACGACTACGAACGCCTCGCGGACAAGAAGGCGTAAAGCCGACAACACGCGAAGACATGGCAGAATGGCCGCCACCGGAATACGGTGGCGGCCATTTTCATATCATGCCCGCATATCGGAACCGCAGCGACGTCACGGTGCGAGGCGAGCGGAAACGCTCGCGCCGGACACGGCCGAACGGTTGCCCGCCGCGATCCGATGCGCACCCGCAGACTCCAGGCGGCACCTGATCGGTCGGCCCCACGGCCTCCGCCGCCAAGCCGCGAACCCAAAACGCAGCCGCTCGCTACTCGCAGCCCGTCATGACCTCGAGCGCCACCCGGACATGGCGGCATCGCTCCGCAAGCAGCTCGTAGATCGGCGCCGGGTCGTCCACGGCATCGCCTCCGGCCGCGAGCAGGTCGAGCACGGCGGCCACCCCCTCGACGATACGGGCGCAATCGTCGGCATCCATATGACCCTCCTTCTCATCGCAAAAAGCAACCTATACAGACGTGACGGTATCCAAGTCCGATCGGGCATGCAACTGCTGGACGGCATCACTTCCAACTCAAACGCGACAACCGGCGGCATAAACGCCGGCAGCATTTCGACACATAACGACCGGTGTAAAGCGGTTTAAACCCAGGAAAATAGGGGTAGGATACTGAAAACTTCGCAAGAGACGCATAGTTGTACCTCCATCGTGGATGTATGTACAACTATGCCGCCGAAGTCGGTCAGATTTCCGCCACCGGGCACAGCCCGCCGACGGAAACCCGCCCGCCTCCGGCGCTTGCCAGGGCTCCGCCCTTGGACCGGGGTCGCGCACAGGTGCGCGAGGAATTGGAGGAAGCGTGGCAAAAAAAGCCACCTCGCAGACAAGGATGGTCAGCATCAGGTTGACCGAGGAAGAGATCGGCATACTCAAGGCCAAGGCGAGCCTTGCAGGTGCGACCGTCACGGACTTCATCCGCGAGACGGCGATCTACGGCAAGCAGGAATTCACGCTATCGAAGCTGCCCGGCGGCGAGCGCGTAGACGTGAAAGAGGCGCTGGAAGGGCTGCTCGACACCGAGCACCGCACGGTGCAGAAGCATTTCAATGTGACGCCCTACGAAGATACCTTCATCAGGTCCGCTGCCAAGAAGGCCGGCATGACGCAATCGCGCTTCATGGTCGACCGCATCCTCCGCACGCCCATGTACTACATAGGCGACCCCGATTTCTTTCAGAAGTTCTTCTACGAGCTCAACAAGCAAGGCGTGAACCTGAACCAGCTCACCGCCGCGGCCAACACACTGGTCCTCCTACAGGACATGCCCGATGTGAGCAAGGAGCGCCGGCGCGAGCTGATCGGGCAGATCGAGAACTTCGTCGCGACCCTGAAGGACCCCTACTGCAAAGCGCTCGCGGAGACGCGCGGCCTCATGATGCAACTCAGGCGGCAGTCGGAAGTTGAGCGCTAGCATGGCGATGCTCAAGACACTCGCCCGTAAGTTCGGCGGCTGCAAGCAGATAAAGGACTACCTCGCGCGCAACGGCCGCGCCGTGACGTTCCGTTCCAGCTCAATCGAGTTGGACGGCGGCGACTGGGACGAGCGGATGAACGAGACGCGCCAGATGTTCGGTAAGGACAAGGGGCGTAAGTACTACCATTTCGTGATCTCGCCCGACCCCGAGGACGGCCTGGATGCCCGAGCGGTCGATACGCTGGCATACGATTGGGTGCGTGAGCGCTACAGTGGATACCAGTGGGTGATCGAGACCCACATCGACAACGGCATCCCGCACGCGCATATCGTGGTCAATTCCGTCAATCCGGTGGACGGCAGGAAGATACACCTCGACGACGATGACGTGCAGGCCGACGCGATGGAGCTCCAGCGCATCTGCCGCGATTACGGCTATTCGGCGTTCGACAACTTCAAGTTCTCTAGAGACGAGGACGGTGCCTGGTACGCGCGCACGCCGCGCCCCGACCGTCGCCGCGAGGTCGTCTTGCAGGAGGCGCGCCCGGCTCGCCGGCATGTGACGGACGCCCAGCGCCGCGCACGGTACAGCGGGAAGAAGCTATGGACCGACGCGATGCACGACGATATCGAGTCGGCCCTACAGGGTTGCCGTACATGGCCCGCGCTCGAGAGGCGTCTGGCGGAGAAGGGATACCGCATCAACGTCAACCGCCGCGGCGTGCTGACGTTCTACCCGCCCGAAGGCAAAGGGCATCCCGTGAAGGGTTACAAGCTGGACGACTCCTATACGGTCGAGGGACTGCGCGAGCGCCTTGCCGTGCGTCTCGAGGGACAGCGCCCGAACGTGAAGATGTGCGCCGAGGACCTTGTCCCGGACATCGTCCTGCCGCCCATGACTTTCGAGGCGGTCGCGTCCAACAACCTCGAGCGGTCGAAGAGGATCGAGCGCTCCGCCGCGCGCCTCGCCGCCGCGGCCGATGCCGTGAACATCATCCGCGAGCGCGGCTACCTCAGCTACGCGGACATGGCGGCCGACGCCAGACGCCTCGCCGCCGAGGTCGAAGCGCTCGACGCGAGGACCGACGCCCTCAAGCTTGAGGCCGAGCAGACAGCCGAGGCCATCCGCCAGGTCGAGGTATACACGGCTTGCGCCGCGCAGCTGACCGTGCGCCCGGAAAGCCCTGGCGCGCTCGCGGCATGGCGCGAGGACAACGCCGCCGAGCTTCGCGAGATGGAGGCGATCCTCAAGTGGATGGCCGAGCGCGGCATCGTGCTCACCGATACGACCTATACGGACCTTCTCGCGCGCCGCGACGGCGTCAAGGCAGATGCCGCGAACCTCGTTTCGGCGGCAGGTGACATCCGCAATCGCTCGCGCCGTCTTTCCGCCGCAGTCGATGTCCTTGTCTCATCGCAGATGCCTGTCGGCCCCACCGATGTGAGGGGCCGCGGCGAGAGGCAGAAGGGCTCCGGGCGCAACGGGCGCGGCGCCAAGGTCATCACCGCCGAGCAGACCGCCGAGCTGACGCGCGAGTACGTCCGCTATCGCAAGGCCTATTTGGAGGTGATCGCGGCCGGCGCGCTCACGCCGGACAGGATTAAGCAGATTGAGCGCGACCACGAACGTGCAAAGGCGGAAATCATCAGTGAGCAGCGCGAGGAGGACCTGCGCGCGGAGCGCTCGGCATACGGCATGGCCGGAAGCGAATGGGCGCAGGACGCTCCCGTGACGGTCGCCGCAACCGGCGAGACGGACAAGAGGGCGAAGCCCGGATGGAAGCCCTACCTCCAACGCCCCGCAACCGACAAGCAAATGAAATATCTCGAAGACCTCGTGGAGTCCGGCGTCATCGCGCAGGCCGACATCGACAGCCTCGGCGGCGAGCCGACCATCGCGGACGTCAACGCGCTCCTGAACTCGCATCCGAAGGTCAAGAATCTCGAGCTCGAGAAGAGGGACGGGGACAACGCGAGGGACGCGCGGACATACGCACAGACCCGGGACGATATCGACGACGACGGCTATACGCCGGCTAACTACACGAGAAGGAGATAGACGGTGAACATCATCGTGAAGATGCACAACAGGACCCGCGTGATCGAGACGACGCGCATGGACCTGCACAGCGGCATCATGCTCGAGGACGACTTCCTCGACATTTCCGACTACCTGAACCAGGGCGTGCTTCTTGAGCGCAGCGTGTTCATCACCACCAGCGATGACATGCAGCTCCTCAAGCGCGCCGTGACGGTCATCGAGCCGGATGAGTTGGACGCCATCGATGGCGTCTATGCGGACGGCAAGCCGATCCTCGTGAGGACCGAGGACGGGTCGCGTTTGGCCCCGGCTGTGTTCGAGGTGCTGTTCGACGACAGCGGCAACTTCATAGGCGACCACGGGCAGGGCCTATGCATCTACTATGAATCCGGTAGCTACGAGACGATCGTGCCGACCGTGCTCTCGTTCGGCGACGGCATGCTCATGGCCGACGACCTGATCGATTGGAGCGACCTGGACTCGGGCATCACCTGGACCCGCGGAGCCTGGACGCGCGGCGACCGAAACCTCATGGAGCTCCGCCCCGAACCCACGGTCGTGGTCGATCCTGAGCAGTACGCGCACATGGAGCTCATGACCTTTGGCGGCGCGCTCGTAGCCATGAAGACCGCGGGTGGCATGGTGAGCGGCGGCGGTACCGTCTCGGACGATTCCACCGGCGACGACGCCGCTACCAAAAGCGAACCGCAGCCGTCCCGAGACGGGGAAATCGACGACACGGCGGCAGTCACCGCCGAAGGCATCGCCTCCGATCGGGTTTTGGTCGGGGATACTCCCGATGCCGCCGCGCCCGAGCATCCCGCGGACACCATGGGAAATGACACGGGAGACGGTTCGGAACCCGAGTCCGCTGAAGCCGATATCGGCTCAGGTTCCGAAGAGGACCCGGAAGAATATACCGGGGACCCCGACGGGGAACCCGACGACGATGACGATGGGGACGGCGACGACTACGAGGAGGACGATTCGATGTTCGCCGACCTCTTCTAGAAGGTAACGGCAAGGATACCTGCGGCGGCAAAACGGCCGCCGCGGGCGTTTCACCTTGACACCGTCGACGTGAAACCTGCTACTGACGGTGAAAACATGAGCATTAGGTTGATTGGGATTGACGCCCCTGAATCGGTCAACCCCGACGAATCCTAGAACACCGAGGGTGGCCGCGAGGCAAGCGCCTGGTTAAAAGATATTCTTCTGAAAGGGAGTTGCGTTTGTCTCGTAAAAGACGTTTCCGACACCGCCAAATACAGGCGTTACATCCGCTATGTTTGGGTCAGCGACCCGTGCGCGGAAAATGCCGACCCGGCAAATGAAATGCTCAACGCCATCATAGTTACCAGCAGTCATGCCATGGTGAAAGACTGCCCACCCGACGTATTCTCAGCTGCTTCATTCGCTAGAACACTGATCTGCTTGCTCACTCAGTGAATCTCCATCGTTTGTTCGCTACCCGATAACGGGTTCCTGTTTGATAATCGGATATATGGAAGATTGGATAAAAGACGGCAACGGCAGAATGAGACGCGTTCACAAGCGATACGTTGACGTCGTCGCACACATGCGCGACGACGGCCTTTTGGAGCCACTAAGCATCGCGTGGCGCGACGGTCGCACCTTTAGAGTGACGCAAGTAATCGAGGTGGGGGAGTTCCGCCCCGGCTTCGAAGGCTTCTTCACGGCTAAATACCGCGTAAGCATTGCAAACCGAAGAACGAACTTGTACCTAGAGCAGCACCTAAACAGACCAGAAACAGGCATGCCACCAACCGTCCGATGGTGGGTTCATGAGTTCGTATAATTGTCAGAACAAGCCAATGGTATAACGCCTTCCAATGCTCGCGACACCTACGCCAAGGCACCCGAAAACCGGGTGCCTTTTTCGATATTTACCCCGTTCAACGAATAGATTTTTCCATCGCGGGTAGAACTCTGGACATTGGAGGCGTATCCCCTCATAGCGATTGAAGACCCGAAACGACATCCGTGGGAAAGGAACTCGAAGTGTCAGTAGATGCATGTGACCTGTTCTCCATCGAACGCAAGTTGGAGAGGGTTGCCGACGAGCTGCGCAAGCGCAACGAGATAGAGGCCCAGAAGCTCGAGCTGCTGAAGCAGATCGAGAAGAATCTGTCCGACAAGGACAATGAGTAGACCGATGACCGTTATCCAGTATTGCCGCGAAGAGGCCAAGTGGCGCGATCTCGTGATTATCCGAGATGGCGGATGGGTGAACTGCTCGGCCTATATTGACCACAAGGATTTAATTCGCCTGCCGCCCGATATAGCCAATGCCGAGGTTGTCGGCGCAGAACGCGGCTGGATTCGCCTCGCGAACCGGTCAGGCGGCTTAGAGGATGCCCCATGCGTCTATCTCGATATCAAATAGGGAAGTTAAAGGAGGCTGATCATGACCGTTATCGAATACTGCCGACATGAGACCAGGGTGTCCGAACTCGTGATTATCCGAGCTGACGGACGGGTGAGGTGCTCGGCCTATATCGACCACGAGGATTTATTTCGCCTGCCGTCCGATATAGCCGAGGCTGAGGTTATCCGCGCAAAGCGCAGCTGTATTGACGTCGAAACTCGCGCGGGCGGCGCATGGAGTGCTCCGTGTGTCTATCTCGATATCAAATAGGGAAGTGCTCTGAGTGGATCAAGACAGAATTGCAGTCATCGTTCCCTGCTTCAACGAGGCTCTAACCATCGGCAAGGTGGTCGACGATTTCAAACGCGAACTGCCCGCCGCGACGGTCTACGTCTATGACAACGATTCGACTGACGCAACGGCGACTATAGCGATAAAACACGGTGCAACCGTCCGATTTGAGCCGCGGCGAGGCAAGGGAAACGTCTGTCGCCAGATGTTCCGCGATATCGATGCCTCCTGTTACCTCATGGTGGACGGTGACGATACCTATCCAGCCGAGGCGGCGCGTGCCCTATGCGAGCCAATCCTCGCCGGGCAGGTCGATATGGTGGTCGGCGACAGGCTGTCAAACGGGACGTACGCCAAGCAAAATAGGCGGGCGTTCCATGGCTTCGGAAACGATTTGGTTCGCGCCATGATCAAATGGATTTACGGTTACAAATACTCTGACGTCATGACGGGCTATCGCGCCATGTCCAAGCCCTTTGTCAAGACGTTCCCCGTCCTCTCTGGCGGTTTCCAGATCGAGACCGAACTATCGATTCACGCCGTCGATCGCCGCTGGCGTATCCACAACATCCCGATTGACTACCGAGACCGACCCGAGGGCTCGGTCTCGAAGCTGAACACCCTGACTGACGGGCTCAAGGTTATCGCCATGGTCGGCACCCTATTCAAGGACTACCGCCCGTTGAAGTTCTTCTCGCTAGTCGCCCTGATATTCTGCATCGGCGGCCTGTGCGCCGGCATGCCGATAGTGACCGAATACCTCGTCACCGGCCTCGTGCCGCGTTTCCCGACCGCCATCCTCGCCGCGGCACTCATGTTCATGGCCGCCCTCTCGCTCGCCACGGGCTTCATTCTGGACGCCGTGGCGAAAGTCGAGCGGAAGCAATGGGAGCTCCGCGTGTACCGCCAGACCGAGGACGAATAAGGTAAAGGAACCGCGGCGGCCTTTCGCCGCTGCCTGCCGGCACGTCCAACCATATTGAAAGAGGGAGCCATATGCGCAACGATCGAATCTATATCGCGAGGGACGGGAAGTCGGGCATGCATGTCTTCGTCAGGATCTTGGTAGTTGGCGATATAGGGGCAGATTATCTCCCGATCGACTCAGACGGTTTCAATGAGCTCATGATGGCGAGGGATGCGCGGTCGCTGGTCCTGGCAACCCAGGGTCTCGGCCCCATGTTCGCCTCGGAAGGCGATCTCGCAGGCCGCATCTTCGTACCGAGCGAGCTCCAACGGGGCATCGCGGGCGAAATGGACCTAGTCCCATCCAATCTAGGCGTTCTGCTGTCCGAGTGCTACTTCGATCCATATGCCGAGCCCGTAGGAACAGGCGGCATGGGCTATAAAGAGGTCGGCCGAACAGCGAAGAAGGCCGCTCGCGAGCTTATCGATGAGTTCGATTTCGTCAATGCTGGGAACCTCTCCTATCTGGATTCTCAGTTCCGAGCCGTCATCGAACCGCTGCATGACTGGATTTTTGCCAGGAACCTGCTTTCGATAGTCCTTCGCATCGGCGGGTTATATAGAACTGGAGCGGACCCCAAAACAATTCTGGAGACCGCTAGGTTCCGCAAGGTCGAGCCGGTAAGCCTGAAAGAGCGTTTTAACATGGGCTCCGCCACCTGCTATGCGATACCCATAGCGTTCAATCCGTTTTACCGAACCGGAAACCTGCTGGTTAACGATGTGACCTTTGACGCTCAAAAAATCTGGCCCCTCTACAACAGCCTCACTGACATCAAGAAGTCATTTACACAGGCGGTCATTGATCACCATCTAAAAGGCGACGGGAATGAGTTCGTCAAGTTTCTCACGTCGGTCGAGGCAGCACAGGCCGACGGTAGATTCGACAACAGAAAGAACCATCCGGAGGAAAACAAGTGGTGGTATCTGGTTGTCAGCTCAAACATAGACGGCAAATCCATAGATGATCAGATGCAGATAGCGAACCGGATGCTTCAGGCGGTAGACGGAAGGCTCTTCCAGCCCCGCATCGCATATTCGGGCGTGAAGATGGCCGAAATCGCCCCGGAGCAGAAACCACGCAACATGTTGGAAGCCATGTGGTTACTCGTCAGGAACCACCCCGACCATTACCTCTTGACGTGCAAACGCTGCATGCGAACTGTGCTGTCTGGAACCCAAGGGGGCGAGCGCTCATTCTGCAGCAATTCTTGTCGCGCGACCTGGAGCAAGGAGCACTCGGCTAAAAAGCGATAGCGGCAGTATCGCAGCTCCGCCGGAAATCGGCGGGGCCCACAACCAAATCGACCCTAGAAAGGCAACCGGACACCGGGTGCCTTTCTAGGGTCGATAAACCTCCAGCTCAACGATTAAATCTTCTCCCCTCCGGGTACAAGATGGGCAATCGTGCACCTGATGGATAGGGGAGGAAATCTATCGTTTCCTCCGCGACCGACAGCCACAGCGCCCGGACACTGGGCGCAACCCGCACGAATAACCGCCACGAAAAGAGAAAGAGGCATCGCAAATGGATGCAATGGTAGAGGCCATGAAGCCGTACATCGGCATGCTTTTCGCTATCTGGTTCATATCGGAGGTGATCACAGCCATGTTCCGCCTGCACCGCAAGAAGTCATGCCAAGACCGCCGTATGGCCAACGACGCCGAGCATGCCAAGGTGACCCGCGCGATGCGCTACGACGTTCTTCACCGCGACGGCTTCCACTGCGTCCGTTGCGGCCGAGGCCGCGAGGATGGCGTGAAGCTCCACGTCGACCATATCGTTCCCGTATCGCGCGGCGGCAAGTCGGTGATGGGCAACCTCCAGACCCTATGTGAGGACTGCAACTGCGGCAAGGGAAACCGCTACCTGGAATAAACACGCGATAGAATGGCAGAAATACAAGAACTCTATCAATAACTGGCAATTGACTCTCTAGGAAAAGGCAACTCAATGCAAACAGACAAACACGATCGAGAACTCATAGACGCGATTGACAAATGGGAACCCAAATTAGTTGAACAGGTAAAAACGATAGAAAATGAGTGCGGCTTTCCCACTGTAATATACCGTTCGCCAAGCAGGCTCATTAAAGAATGCGAAGATGCGTACGATTGCGGGTGTGTCATAGCTGCCCTTACCTTGGTTTTAACGATTCCAGATGTATGCTCGAGATTGGATGGCACTGATTATCGAACCTGGAGTGCAAGATATCTCCAGCTGAAAAGACCTAAAGGTTCCAAAGAGAAAGAGCGCGCACCGGAGAAAACGCAAAAAGAGGTTGCAGAAGATTTTAAATGCATCGAGAGTGAAGGCATATTCACGGCAGCAGATTTATATCAACTCAGATGCTCGATAGTCCATGCAGGTTCGTCGGTCATAGGCAAAGAAGAAACCAAAGATAAAGACAAAGATAAAGACAAAAAGAAAAAGAAAGATGGAGCCAAATTCAGCCCATACAGAACGATAGGGGTGGGCTTGACGGGGAACCCTGAAAACCTCCTTATCAGTTATGGGCATGATGGAGTAGGCATAGATGAGATGACAAACTGCTCCTATAGTTGCACAGTCAATCTTGAAGGCTTGATTCGTCGAATGGCAAAAGGTGTCGAGAAATTCATTTTGGAAGATCCGACAAGAGATGATGAATACTCATTTGAGAAAGCTGAAAGCGTAGAAGATAAGGAAACGCCAGTAACCACCCGTAAAGGAATAGTCGACTATAGAACAATCAGCAATTAAATCGGAAAGCTCCCCGAAAACCGCCCGAACCCCGACGAAAGTAACCCGGCGGCAACCAGAACCGTCTTGGCTACTGGGTTGCACCCGACGAAGTGCGGAAAGCCTCCACCCATCTCTTTAGGAAAGCCCAAGATTCCTTTTCGACATGCCGGTGGCCGAAATCGATCCCGACGATATCTCGGTTGCGAGCCTGCGCCTTGCATGCTCGACCTGATCCGAGATGCCGAGTGAGGCGGCGACGCGGCCGTAGCACTTTTCGACGATAGCGTTGAGGGCATCGCAGTGGTTATCGAAATCGTGCGTGCGGTCGAGAACGGCAGGGGATAGGAAACGCTGCATCTGCCCGGTGAATGACCCGTCGGCATAGCAGACGTGCGCTCGTTGCATGCCGATGGCGATCATGCTGGCAAGGGGCACGGGACAGCGGTAGTCATCGTGCTTTGCCGCGACGAGTTCGGCTACGGCAGAAAAGTCGATTTCCTGCGCACGGACGATCCAGGGAATGTCCCAGAGGTCGCGGTGCCTGATATGCGTATCGGTGGCGGAGAATGAGATCAGCTTATCGGCCAAGATTTCCTCGAGCGTCTGGCACCGGATTGTAAGGTCGTCGTACATTCCGGCGAGCTCGGGATAATTGACCGCGACGCGGCGGACCGTGGATGTATGCGCCGGAACGGACGCGATCTCGAGCTTGATTCGCTGTTTCGGCAAATCGGGGCGCGCGATGTTGGTGTTTACCGAGACCGTCCATCTCCGCATCCCGACGCCATCGAGATCGTTGATGACCTTCGGTTCCCTGACGCTCACTTCGGTATCGTAGGATCTCAGCAGGTCGCAGCGCAAAGTCCTTGAGAAATCGTCCAAGGGAAGCGAATCGAACTTATCGCCGGCGACGAAATCGAGGTCTTCGCTATATCGTTGCGATCCGTAGCAGAGGCGCAGTGAAGTCCCGCCCTGAAAGGTGATGTCTTGAAGCAGACCGTTCCTCCCGAGGGACCGGATGATCTCGTAATGGACGATTTCTTTTTCGATGACGGGCGTGAGCCCGGCGCCATCGACCTTGCTGGCGATCTCCCCGGCAAGTTCTTCAAGGTCAATCAGCATCCACTTCATCCCAATCGATAAGCTCCAGGCTGCGCTTCCTCGAGACGAGGTCGTGCAGGCAGCGCTCCTCGGTCGCGATCGGCAGCCGATTCCTCGGCATACGGTCGAGTATTCCCCGTTTGACGTCGTTCAAACCATCGTTCGTGTGAACGAACTCGATGGCGCCGAAGCGGGTATCGACGAGACCTTCCGCGCCCGTCGTCACGCATGAGATGCGTCCGAGCGGGATCTGCGAGATGAAGCCCCACTGCGATGCTGCGGACTCGAGGCTTTCATAGGTGACCTCGCCGGGGCGCAAGAACGCCGCGATATGGCCGAGCAGGTCGCAGCCGTTGGGGTGGAAAAGCAGGTAGAGGTACGCGTCATGGGCGATGCGCTCGAGGATGCCGTCCGCGGTGAGCCTCTTGATGGTCGAGCGGAGCGTATCGCCGGACTCACCGAAAAGGGCCCCCAGCTCGCGGCTGCGGAAAAGGATCCGGCCCTCCAGGTCGCACCCATGCAGAATCTTGATCGCCTCGACGCTTTTCACAGAAACCCTCCTGTCTCCCTACCGACAACTATACCCATGTGGTCTAAATATAAACCACTCACACCGAAAATACCATTCCATAAAACCCAACACGATAGCGCCCGCCGGAAACCGGCGGGGCCTGCACATCTCATCGCCACGACCCCGAAAGCGAAAGAAGGCGCCCTCGGAAACCGAGGGCGCCTTACCGACCGCACCTATTGTACCGCACGCCGATTACGCTGAATACCGTGCTCGCGGTAATCGGTACCCGGAGCGCTATTCCCCGCGGCGACCTTTGCTGCGGCAGCTGTCGCAGCAGGGCTCTTGCCGCCTTTGACCTTCGCCGGCTTGAAGAACTCCGGCGCAGGTTTCGGCTCGTCGCCATGGTAGAAATGGAGCCCGTTTACGGGCGATCCGTAGCGGACGGCCTGGCTGATCGCGGTGGGCGATACATGCAGAGGGCGGGCCGCGGCCGGGTTGCCCATGAAGGTCTCGCCGGTTTCCAGGCAGACGATGGGGCGGGTCTTCGAATGACGCTCCCTGAAGAACTCGGGCGCGGGTTTCGGCTCGTCGCCGTAATAGAAGTGCAGCCCGCCGCGCTCGACGCCCGTGCTGGCCGATGTGCGCACGCCACCGGGCGTGATGCCGAACGCGCGGCCCGCCTGGAATGCCGATTCGAAAGTCTCCCCGGTATCGAGGCACACCACGGGGCGCGGCGCCCTGTTGGGCGGGATGAAGAACTCCGGCGCCGGCTTCGGCTCGTCGGCATAGTAGAAGTGCAGCCCTTGGGTGCAGGTGCCGCGCTGGATGGAGCGGAAGATGTTGCGCGAGTCGGCGAAACCGAGCTCCTTGGCCGCCCGGTAGGCGGAGTCGTAGGTCACCCCGGACTCCAGGCACGTGATGGGCCTCTTGCGTTTGGCGTCACGATTGTCCATGGCGGCACCCCTACTGCCTGATCCCGGCGCCGCGCGCACGGTCGCCGGCGGTCGAGCTGGCCGCGACTGAGGCGCGGTGACCCAGTTCGACGGGATCGGGCTTCACCGCGACGACGACCTTGGGTTTCTTCTCGGAATACTCGATGCGCCCTCCGAAGGGATCGGAGAATCCGAAACAGTCCTGGGGGGTGTGCAGGTCGATGCGGTCGGACTTCCACTCGCCGCGCACGGGTTCCATCATCGCGTACGAGATGTCGTGCGGGTCGATCTCGAAATCCCTGTCGAGCAGGGTGCCCATGGTGCCGCCGCACCCGCCAACGGGGTCGTAGATACCGAAGATGGGTTCATGCGTTCCGGGCTTGACCGTGAACGTGCCGGCGTTTTCGCCCTCGCCGCGGCAGATTATCGACAGGCTGGCATCCAGGAACGCGTCGAGCGGCAGCGTCGCGAGGACCGCGAGCCCGACAGGGCGATTCTGCGGCATATTGAAGATATCCTCGCGGAAGCTGCGCTCGAAAGGCGTAACGGGGTCGTTGACGACCTTCTCGATGGTCGTGCCCTGCGAGGCGCACAGCTTGTCGAAGATGCTCTCGGGGATGTCTACGGGACGCGTGAAGGGCCTGTAGTCCTCGGCGGGCTCGTACTCCCACCTGTCGTCCTCGCCCTGGCCGCCCCTATGGCAGACGCACGGGAGGTAATCTTCCTGCCAGTCGCTCGACGCGTCGATGACGTCGCCCTCGGAATACAGGCCGTTGACGGACAGTATGAGCGAGGTCTTGAAGGAGAGCCCGCTGAAATCGATGTCGTAGAAAAACCCGAACTTATCGGCCAGGTCGTCGCGGAGGCAATCGCCGTCGACGTAGAGTTCGCGCCCGAGGCGCCCCGAGCCGAGCCGCGATTCGATTGCCTGGGCGAACTCATCGGCGATATTCTTGCAATCCGCAAGTCTCGCCTCATCGAGCCCGTCGTTGAACCTGTCCGTGAGCACGCAGGTGACGGCATGCGACAGGTCGCCGACGGTCAGACCCTTGTGCGTCTTGATCTTATCCGGGTCGATGAGGCCATCGGCCCACGCAAGCGAGGTGTCCGCGAGCAGTTCGCCGCAGATGCGCGCGGCATAGTCGTACTCCCCGTATTCGGGCCAGTAGTCGAGGTGGATATCCCCTCCGTTCCGGATGGCCTTCAAGATTTCCTGCCGGTTGAAACGGTTGCCGACGACATCCGCGAGCATGGCGGCGGCCTCATCGACCCCGAGCAGTTTCACGACGTCATCGTAGCTGTCGATCTCGAGGTCATCGGTAAGGGTCGCGCTATCGTTAGAGTTGAAATCGGCCATGTCGGCACCTCCAGTGAAACGGTTGTCCCCATCGATGCTACCCGCCGAAAACCCGCACGGAAACGCCCCTTCCCGAACGGGAAGGGGCGCCCCTCCACCACCGCGCCGAGGGTATCCTTTTGCAAAAGACCCGTCAGTTCGGAGAGGACTTGACCGTAGAGCGAAAGTTCGATGCGAAGTCGATGCTGGGGATGCTGAGGAGATACGAGGCCACGGTCGGCGACCTTTTCGCCGTCGTGCCTCCCCTGATGTCCCGGGAAAGCGTGAAGACCGCCGACATCGACGGGGTGACCCTTAGGCGCATCTCAGTGAAAGACCTGACGGAAGGCATCCTGATGCTGGAGGACAAGGTGGAGGGGGTCGAGCTCATCCGGGTCGATGCGGCCGAGCTGACCGTTACCGCCTGCGTGCGGGCGATATCCTCATGTTGAGAATGCTGCCCAGGCACAAGTACGCGGACTACATGGTGGTGAACGTGGAGTATGCGGAGCAGCACCTTGCCTCGTTCCACAACATGATAACCATACGCCCGCGGGCCGTGGATATGGCCGAAGGGGAGCGCATAGCGTATTCCGAGATGATGGCGACATGGCGCTTATAGGCCCAAGGCCTGAACGCCCGGCTTTTTGCGCCGAGTTCGAGAAGCGCATTCACGGCTGGAACTATCGCACTCTAGTGAAGCCAGGGCTCAGCGGCCTCGCGCAGGTGAAGGGCGGCTATGACCTTTTGCCGAAGGAGAAAGTTGCGCTCGACTTGTGGCGCGTGGGGTATCCCAGCCTGCGCATCGCGCGCGTCACCGATCGGCCGCACTCCTCGATCATATCGACGGCCCTGCGCTTCTGCTCGTCCGTGTAGCTCGGCATTCGCGAACTCCTAACCGGACCGATTCGGTCCAACTATTTGCCCGCACCCCCATTTGTCTCGAATGCAACGACGCGATGTCCAACTATGGCTCAGCCTTCGCAACCTGCTGGACTGCTCGGTAGTGCGCAGTAACTACTTGGTAGATACCCAGTAGCTGCGGTGCGGCGCAGGTAGTCGGCGATGAAAGGCGCGGGGCGCGCCTTGCCGCCCGTCCTAGATGACGCCGCACGGTAGCGCTATCGGGCGGCTGCGCTACCGCAGGTAGACGCTCTTGAGCACCTCGACGACCTGCTGCGCCCCGACGCCCTTGATCTTGAGCGCCTTGGGGTCGACGGGGTCCGACTCGTAGGCCTCCAGGAAGCGTCGCATGTCGGCGCGGACCCCCTCGCTCATGGCGGGGCGCTCGCCGCCCGCGAGCAGCGTGGCGAGGCGGCAGACGTCGTTTCGGTGCTTCTTCACGCTCTTCTCGTCGACGGCCTGGCCGCCCGCCCGCCTGGCGGAAAGGTCGAGCCACGCCTTGGCCTTGAAGGGGATCAGCCCCTCGACCGACAGTACGGCGACGCCGCTGGCCGACGCTCTGTTCTCGACGAGCAGCCGATAGTAATCTTCGTCAAGCAAAATCGCCGAAAGGCTCGACACCTCGTCGTCGATGTGGATCGGCATGAGGCCGGACTCCGCGTCGCGCAGGCCGACGTCGGTGCGCGCGAACAGCTCCAGCATGGCGGGGAAGGCCGGGTCCTCCGGCTTGGAGAACCGGTAGAACTGCGGCTTTCCGCTGCTCTTCTGCCTGTTCTCGTACCCGCCCTCCTTGACGAAATCCCAGAAGACGCGGCCGAACTCGGGCGTCAGCGCCTCCACCAAAAGGACCAGGTCGAGGTCCTTGGTGGCCCTGAAGTCCTGCCCGGCCTCGCCGAACAGCAGGTCGCAGGCGCCGCCGCCGATCAGGACGTACTCGCCGTCGTGGCCCGCGAAGCGCTCCTTGAACTTATCGATTCCCCTCATGATCGCCTCCAAGCACTCGGTTCAAGACGTTCTCGATCTCGCCCGCGACGCGCGGGTCGTCCCTCTCGTCGGCGGGAAGGGACAGGATGGCCGAAAGCGGGTCGACCGCGCATCCCGGCGCCGGCACGGGCTCGTAGCGCAGCACCTGCACCACGCACGCGGGATCCTCTGGCTCGTCGAGGCCGGTGTCGCGCGCGTCGGCCGCCAGCTCCAGGGCGCGCTCCTGCGCTTTGGTTGCGGCGAAAGTCGGCCAGGGGTCGTCCTGCAGCATCGAGAGCTCGCACAGCGCCGAGACCCCGCCAAGGGGAAGCTCTGCATCGGGCACGCGGCCCAGGCGGTGCTCCCTCGCGACCGGGCTCGACATGCGCGGCTCCAAGCGACGCCACATCGCCATCTTGTCCCTGCCGGGGCGCAGCACCCGCCGCCGCCCCTCGGCGGCGACGATCGAGGGGTCGGCGGCCGCGAGCTCGTCGAATGCGCGAGAGGCGGTCATCTTCGCCGCGCCGAGGAGGCCTGCCGCCTGGGTGACGCTGGCGCCGTCGAGGTCGCCGTAGAGCGCCATGAGCGCGAGGCGCTGCGCCTGGGGCGAGAACGTGCCAACGTCTGCCTGCCGCCTGTCGCGCCCGTGGCTCCTTCCGCTGCTCAGCGCGATTCCCAGGAACGGCAGGTATACCTGTCCGCTCGGCTCGATGAAGGGCAGGCCCGCCTCGAGCATCCGCCCGACCCTGTAGCCCGTGGCGCCCTCGAGGGCGAAGGCCACGGGGGTCCCCAGGGCCGCCTCCAGGGCGTCGCGGTGCTTCGCCATGGTCTTCACCGTCGGGCTTTCGGCGGGGGAGGCCACGGCGAACGGCACGCCGAAGGCGGTCCACCGCTCCAGGGAGTACAGCCCCCTCAGGTAGAGGGGGAGCCCCGAGGCGTCGACGGCCTCGCGATCGATTCTCGTGTGCAGCGTCTTCTCGACGTACTCCCTCATGCCCTGCCTCCTCATGTAACTAAACAATTATCAATGTACCATTATGAATGGTACATAGCAAATCAATTAGTTACATTTAATGACGCCTTGCGAGCCCTCGTGGGCTTTCGGAATCGCGATGCCTCTAGCAGGGCGCTCCGCTCGTTTTCCCTGCGTTTTCGTCTTGACAAAAGGGATATCTCACCAGGGGCCGAGATGATCGTGAGGTTCCTGGATGTCTTGGAGGATACCGTGAAGAACCCGACATGGCGCTCGGCGGAGCTCCAGGCGATCGACGCGCCGCCGGCACTGGACTACCGGACGCCAGACTATGCGGCAAATGCCGCGAGGTGCATGGATCTGTACGGCGCCAAGCGCCGCGCGGAGGCCAAGTATGCGGAGGCCCTGGAGAGGGCCGAGCAGCCCCGAAGGAATGTCGCCGTCGTCCTCGAGAAGGCATCTCCCGCCACCCTCGCGGCCGCGGCAAGGAAATCGGCGGTCGCCGGCATAGCCGACAGCCGCCGAGACGATCCCGCAAAGACGATCCGTTAGCCGGTAGGCATCGACGCCCTAGTGCTTGATGCCGCCAGCCTCGTCCGCATGTGAACCGGCAGTTCGGTTCGCCGCCGCGCTCGCGGCCTTGGCGAGATCTGCGGGATGCCTGTCGCCGCCATGCGCTTGCGCGCCGTTGTGCGCCGGCGTGCCCTTCACGGGATCGAGCGTCATGGCGTCCCCGTCGAGGTGAACATCGGTCCGGTGCACCGGTTCCGAATCGCGCCCGTCGTAGGTGAAGACATGCACCGGCGTCGGGTAGTCATCTTGGAGCTCGGCCGGCGTCGACTCGATGAAGGCGAGCTGCCCGCTGCCTTTCCCATCGGGCAGGTTGATATCCACGCTGATGCCGCCTGCGAACGGCGTGGCGATCAGCTCGCCGAAATCGGTCATTACAGAAATATGCTCGTTCATAATATACGCTCCTTGATACCCAAATTGCCATCAGATCCGTTTACGCTCCGCTCGGCCGCCCAGGCGGCCACGGTCGCATCGGGGAAGCGTCCCCGGGCGCGGCTGAAATCGGGCGCGACGGTCTCGCCCCAGCAGAAGTCGTAACCGCAAGTCCAGACCTTCTCGCCGTCCACCTCGACGGGCACCGACATGTGCACGGGCGCGCCGTCGAAGGCCTCGATCACGCGCTCACCGTCGAACAGGATGGGGAAATCGTCCCCATCGTCGATCAGCTGCGCGACGATCTGCTCGATGGACTCGCGCGGGAAGTAGTAGATCGGGCCGTAGTTCCATCCGACCCCCATCGGGTCGCAGTAGGCGCGAAGCCCGTCCGGGTTCCCTGTGCGCTCCGCGTAGATGCCGTCGATATCGACATGGCATGCGAAGAGGCAATCGGCGCCGCAGGTCTCCCCGACGGGAGCCCTCCCGGCGACCTCGTCGAAATACGAGTCCAGCCACCCGGCCGCGGCGGAACGCATCCCCGCGTTTTCCCTCAATGCCCCGACGATGCCGTCGCAGGCGAGGCAGCCCCGGATGATATCGCCCCGGGTTGCGCCCTGGGGGAGCATGAAGGCGGGGCCGTCTGGGCCGAAGCGGCAGGCGACCTCGTCGCCGCGCCGCTCGAGCTCGATGGCGCCCTGCGCGCGGGCTATATAGATATCCTCGAAAGTCGGGAAATCGGGTTTACGGGAGAAGTAGTCCATAGCGCTCGCCCCCTAGATATGCAACCCGTTGCCGCTATCGTTCCCGCCGCCGGTCTTGGCCGCGGCGGCCCTCGCGTTCAGGAATTGGATCAATGGGACGCGGTCGGGAACCGCCGCATTCTTCGCCCTTTTGACTTCAACTCGGAACTGCTTCACGGCCTCGAGGATGTCGTCCTCTCCCTGGGCCGCCTTCTCGCTATAAGAGGGGAAGCACTCGACCCAGGCGGGGCAGCGCGCGACGAACGATTTGATGGAATCTAGATCATCGGCGACGAGGCCGGCGGTGACGCCGTCGCCGTCCATGCCGATGGCGTCCTCGAACCAATCGAGGCGGTTGAGGCGCGAGCCGTCCCAGCCGTCATCGAATCCGAAGGAGGGCACATCGTTAAGCGTGACGCCGCCGAAGAGCTCGAAGGCCGTGCAGGGGAACCCGCCGTGGCCGAAGCGGGAAAACACGTTCAGGAGATAGCCGTTATAGGACGGGTCTGAATCGACCGCATCGGGGCACCAGTAGTACCCGAGCGGAAGGTCCTCGATGTCGGCGATGGGCCCGCGCGCGAGATACGAAGGGTTCTCGAAGCGCTTGAGCGCCGCAGTGATTTCCTTGACGCCCAACGTGTCGGCGGGACCGCAATCCGGGTTGAAGCACCGTGCCCACGCGGCACCGGTGGCGACAGTCCCGCTTGAGATCCAGTCACTGAGCTCCATGTCGTCCGCGAAGGTGAGGTCAACGGTAAAGTCCATCGCCATGTCCATCCAGGACCAATCGGAGCCCTCGGTCGCGAAGCGCTCGGGGCCGTCGAACCCGATCCCGAGCCTCACGTCGTAGCTTCCGTCGTCTAGACGGCTGATCAGGATGCCCGGATCGTTCTGACGCTCGATACACCCGAACGGGCACCACAGGAAGCCGTTCTCCGCGTCCAGGTCGCGAAGCGTCGGCGAGCCCTCGATGAGCTGATAGGTCTCTTCCATGGCTATGCCTCCCTCCTAGTGCTTGATGCCGTCGGCTCCGACGGAATCGGACTTGACGCTCTTAGCGGCGGCCTCCTTGGCAGCCGCGGCGACGTCGACGGGCAAATGTGCGGGGGTCTCGGCAGTCAACTGCCCCTCGAGCACCATGTCCCCGTCGAGATGCACGTCGGTGCGGTGGTCGGGCTCCTCGTAGCGGCCGTTGTAGGTGAAGGCGCGGACGGGCGTCGGGTAGAGGTCGTTGGCACCCGGGTTCGCATCGACGAAGGCGATATCCGCGCACTTGCCGCCGGGAATGTTGATGCCGACGCTGATGCCGTCCTCCCTGGCGTTGGCGATGAGCTCGCCTGCCTCGGTCTGCACGGAGAGGGCTCCGGCACCGACACCCATGCGCTCCTCGAGGGCGGTGATGACGTTGTCGTATCGCTCGATATGCTTATCATCGACAAGGCCGCATGACAGGTCGTAGCTCGCCATCGCGGCGGCCATGAGCGCGCCGGTCATGCTGACGTTGCCCTCGGCGATGCGGATGTCCGCCGGGTCGGTATGCTCCGCGGTATGGCGCATCTCATCATAGATGCTCGCCTTTACCGTCAACTCGTCGACCTGGCTTTCGATCTGTTCCAGCTGTTTGCGGAGCGATTCGTTGTGGATGCGCTTGAGTTTCTTGTTGAAAAGGGCGATTCGCTCACCCGTCTCCGCGCTCGGCCCGTCGATCTTCTCGGCGAGCTTGGCGGCGGCGATTCCATTTGCGAGCGCCACGGGGTCGTCCCAGCGCACCTTGTCCAAGGGGATCTCGTTGACCGCCATAATCGAATCGAAGAATTCGGCTTTTCTATGCTCCTCCTCGGCGAACAGTTCGTCATAGCGTGCCTGCTCGGCGGGGCCGAGGACGTCATCGAACCCATCGCGCCAGTCCGGGTCGACGGCGCAATCCGGGTGGTCGCCCAGGAATACCAGGCGGCTGCATTCGCTCGCGTCATGGTGGAGCCAGAGGTCGTACACGTCCTCATATTCGACGCCCGTGATGGCCGCGATCTTGGAGAAGACGTTCTCGCGCACCAGGGAGTCCACGACACCGAGATATTCATAGACCTCACCGCCGTACGCCATGAACTTGACGGCGCCGGCGAACGTGGCATCCGGGTCGATGATGTAGCCGAGCTCATCGTCGGGGAAGGCCTGCGTATACCAGTCGCGGATACTCGACCCGAAATTGAAGTGCTTCTTGTCCATCTAATCAGCTCCAAGACAAAAACCGGTCAATTACAAGGACGATGCTACCCATACCGCCCGGCAACGAGAACGGCCCTTCCCGAACGGGAAGGGCCGCCAACTAACCGCAGTGAAAACCAAATCGCTTTAGATACGCATCCCGCCGCCGCCGCCCTCGCCGGACAATTTCTTACCGGCCGCGGCCTTCGCGGCCTCCGCCTGCGCGCCGGGCTCGGGCGCGACATCTACGGCCTTCGGGATCGGGAGCGCTTCGCGCCCCTTGAGCCCCGGCGCGTCGATGCCAAGCTGCGCGCACGCACGGGCCGCCAGGCGGTCGAACCCGATGTTCTCGGCGAACTCGCGGGCCTCCTCGCCGTCGAAGGTCCAGAAATCCGGTCCGATAGTGGCGCCGGACCATGAATCCGCGTTGCGGTCATACCCCATAGTCGTCTCATGGCAGAAGAACTTCCTGCCGTCCAAATCGATGGCATGCGTGATGGGGGAGAAGTTCAGGATGGCGTTCCGCTCGCCCGACTGGTAATCGATGCCGATGGCATCGACGGAAAGCGAATCGGGATAATACTGCATTCCCCAGCCGTATCCGAGCCCGGAGAAATCAACCCTTCCGAGCCCGCGGATCGCCTGTTCCCTCTTCGGCGCGGCGGACTTCGGGGCAGGCGCGGTCTTCTTTACCTTGCTGGGATCGGCCGTATCGCCCAACTCGCGCTCGCGACGGCGGGCGATCATCTTCTGGTTGAAGGCGAGCACAGCTACCCGGCATTCTTCGGGCCCTGCGGACGGGATAATCGGGCGCCCGCCGAGCTCCGCGATATTCTGGGGCTCCATGAGCGTGAGGTTTTGGAAGAACGTCATCGCCTCGACTTCGGAGAAGTCGGCCAGCGTGCTCTCGCAGAGCCAGTCGCGCCCGGTATCGTGGTCGGTGAACTGGTCGGCGTGCTCGATGATGAGGAAGCAGCGCGAACGCACCTCGTCGTTACTGAGCTCATGGTCCCAGTCGTCGACCAGGATGCGCGCGCCCACCGTGAACGCATCGGGGAAATACTCCTCATGCTCGCGGCGCTCATCGGGCGTATCGTCGTCCCAGTCGAGCAGCATGCCCTCGAATAGCCCGCAGGTCCCGGTGGGATCGAGCTCCATTTCGGTGTAGTCCCAGCCCAGCTCCTCGACGTTGCTGGAGGAGAGGACGTTGACGGCGGTGAAGCCGTTGCAGACGACCGCCTCCCACTCGTCGGGCTCGTATTTCTCGGCCATATCCCTATCCTTTCGAAATCGCCCTACAGCTTGATGGCGCCGGCGTCCCCGGCACCGTCCCCGCCGGTACTCCCGGCCGCCCTCTTCGCCGCCGCGGCCGCCTCTGCCGGATCGGGCTTCTTCTCGGCTCCGGCGAGCTCGCGCAGGGAGTACTGATAACACCAATCTTTCGCATCGCCGACGGAGGCGAACCGGGGTCCCGCATCCTCGCAGGCGCCATCGCCCGTCGAGATCTTCGCTATGTAGGGCAGGTCGGGGAAGGCGGCAACCTGGTAGATGTCGAACTTCGTCTCCCCGAAGCGGTACGACTCCTGTGCCGAGCCGTAGGCGCGCTGCGCGAAACGCGGCAGCGAGCACGGCCCGACATCGGGTGAATCGTAGATGTTGTCCAGGAGGATATGGAAATCGCCCGTGCTCATTTTGCCGGGCGCGTAATATTCGCCGCCGAGCTTGAACCCCTTGGCATCGTACGAGATCCCGGAGATGAGCCGGACGTCCAGATAGGTGGAGCCGTCATGATGGGAGGCCTCGATGTGGAGCTCGCCGTTCGTATCTATGATGCGGTCGATCTGGCAATCCTTGAGGGCATCCGCGCTGCCGGTGCCCTGTACGAGGGAAAGCAGCGAGTCGGCGACGACCAGCCCGCGGGAGGGCCTGTCCCAGCGCTCGACCGTCCCCTTGGCGACAACGGAGATCTCGGTCGGGTGTTCCGGGTCGTCGCCGCATTTCAAGTCGCGCAGCATGCGATCGAAACGGGAGATCTCGTCGAAGAGGTCGTTGTCGATGGCGTAATCGATCTCTTTCCAAACCTCATTCATAAAGAAATCGAGGGAGGACACCACATCGACATTGACACCGTCTCGGTCCGCTATATATTCGTTATAATCATCCACCGCCTCATCGGAGAAGTAATAGGAACGGTCGTAGAGGACGCGTTCCGCGGGCATGAAGAAATCCATGGCGAAGTCCTTTCGGCTGCAAACGGGGGAGGCGGGACCGACCCGGTCACCGTCATAGACCGATAGTACCCGCCCGAATCGCCACCAGCCTCAACCACAGCCCCCATTTCCCGAACGGGAAGCCTTCGTGTCAATTCCGGCATTTTGCCGCACATGTCCGACAAAAAGACCCCGGACCCGAAAGGACCCGGGGTCGATAATCTATCCGCCCGAAAACGATTCGCTAGAGACGGTGCCCGCGCTCGACTGCGTCGCCGCGGCCGCTGAGCTGTTCCTTCAGTGCGAAAGCGCCCGCGGCGAGCTTCGCCGCCGCCGCATTATCGAGCAAGGCACGGTAGGTCAGCGTATCGACGCCATATGCCTCGATCCTGCATCCCGCGATCGCGCTAAGCATGGCCAAGGCCTCGTCCTGCCTGCCGAAGTGCTTGACCGCATCGGCCCGTCCGGCATCGGCGCGGCGCACGGCGATATCGCACAGGGGCTCCGACCCGGATATGGACTGCTCGAGATAGGCGAGCACGCAGTCGAAGCCATTGGATGCCGCCTCGTTGGAGACCTCGTCGAAGCCGATTTTCGAGCAGTCGAGCTTGACGCCGCCGACCTCGAAGCCCTGCCCCTCGTCGCGCCTGCAATACCAAAGGCAGGGTACGACCGCGGCCGCGTCGGCATCGAAGGTGCGCGACAGGAACGCCACGCCGTTCTCGTCCTCCCAGGGCGTGAGGGGCGTGACGTCGCGGGCGGCGTCATCCGCCGCAAAGAACGGAGACATGAACGTGTCGTCGGCGTAGGCGCCGAGCACCGTGCCGGCGCGGCTGTGCTCGGTCTCGCCGAACGCGCCGTCGATTTCGCGCAGCACATCGTCCGCATCGGTGCCGGCGGAAAAACCGCGCCAGTCACGGGCAAGCGTGCCGGAGCGGCCGACGTTGTCGACAAGCTCCGAGTAGAGTCCGTGCACGGTCCCAGGGAGGTCGTAGATGTCCTCCGGGGCGATGGGCCGCCCGGCGAGCATGAAGGCCTCTCCGTCGCGGATATCCTGGTCCACCAGCGTCTCGGGGTGAAGTCCCTCTTGCGGCTCGCCCGGTGCGGTCCTTTCGATAAGCATGGCGGCGTAGCGTGCGTCCCCGCCGGCGATCTCGAGGAAGTCACTCCAGCAGTAGGTTTTCTCATCGGAAGTATCGCGGTCCGTCACGTACTCGCAATCGAGATAGGCCTTTACCGCCGCGAGACGATCGGGATGGAAATTGTTTACCCGCGCGAGGAGCTTGCGGATATCTCGGGCAGTCGTCCCATACATTTGCGAGAAATCGTTGACGATATAGGAGAGCGCGATCAGGTCGCGCTTCACATAGGGACCGACATGGACATCCGTCTCACCCGGCGAACCGAGCCAGAAGTCTTCGAAAAGATCGAGGTCGCATCCGGTGGCGACCTCCACGGCCCTGACCGCCTCGCGCCCATCGAGCCCGCGTTTCACACCGGACAGGCCTTCGAACGACCTGCCCCTGAAATAGTCCAGGAGGTCGATGCCGAGATCGGAGCACTGGATATCGGAGGCCGCCGCGATATCGAACGACCCCGCCTCGAAGCACTCGGTATACGCTCCGGTGTCATCGTCGATATCGCTGCGCAGGAAGGCGATCTGGGTCAGGTCCTCCCCATCGCGGGACACCGGCCGGAACAGCGCGATGCCGTCGACGAGGGTGGAGCAACCGACGAACTCGCAGGTATAGGCGTATCGCGGGTTGAACCCCTCATACTCGCCTCCTGTCGAGACCAGGTCGATGGTATCCATCGCGTTGTAGACGTGGCCGCCGGCGATCTCGAGGAAATCGCCCCAGCGGTACACGGTCTTATAGCCCTCGGGCGAGTACTCCACATCGGTATATCTGGAGATATCCGACTCGTTCCGTCCGCGCTCGTTCATATCCATGCACTCCAATCCAAAAAATCGGCACTCTGGTACCGAAAATGGTAGGGCCGCCCGGCCGCGATGCGGCCCGGCGGCCCATAGGGTTCCCGAACGGGAAGCCGGTCACTTCCTCTGCCGCTTGGTCGGCGTCAGCTTGCCCGAACCGGTCTTCCTGAGGATTGACTTGGCGGCATGAGCCATCTGCGGCGGCGTCTTCTCGTAGAGCTTTCCCGCCTCGACGTCGTCAACGAGCCGTTCGGCCTCGCCGGGCGTGAGCGTCTGGGTGCAGACCTGCCTACAGCTCAGGTCCTCGGACTCCACGGCGCCTACGACCTCGATCCCCTCGCGGCGGCACGGGGCCCCGACCAGGTCGAGCGGCGCGCGGACGCGTCCCGCCTCGATGAGCGCGGCGACCTTCTCGCGCGCCGCCTCCATATCTGTGGCGAGCACGGGATAGCTGAAGGTGACGGACTCGGAGACCGTCACCATGTAGTATTCGGCGCCGTCCTCGACGACCTCGAGTTTTTCAGCCATATATCGAACTCCTTGCGTTTCCTACGTCGATCCCTTGCCGGTCGGCGGTTTCTTCTTCTTGCCGCGGTCCTTCGCGGTCCTGGCCGCGGCGCTCTTCGCGTGCCCTGCCGTCTCCCGCGGAGGCCTGCCGTGCGGGTAGTACTTCTCCGGCGGGGCCTCGGGCTCGGGCTTGGCCGCGACATCGCGGCGCCGGCGCATCGCATGGCGCTCGGGGCCGTTGCCTCCGGCGCTGTCGTTCTCCTCGCGGCGGTAGCGCCGTCCATGCGGGCGCCTGACGTCGATCTCGCCGCCATCGTCCGTGGCGCGCTCGGATGGGCGCCCGTGCCGCCCGATGCCGTCGCGGCGGCGCTCATGGGCCTGTGCACGCGATTCGGCGAGCCGCGCGCCCTCTTTCGCCGTCATGGCCCCACCTGGGTCGCCGGCGGTATTCCGGATGGGTTTCCCTTCCGCGCCGGTATCGACCGACTCTGCGCTATGCACCGGAGGGGTAGGGGTTTCGGGACGGGCGTCTGTCACCGCATCCGCCTCCTCATGTATTCCGCCCTGGACGACCGCCTCGGAAGGGCTTACGGTAGCGTCCTTCCGTGCGAAGTGCCGCCCGATGGTGTCCGCATCGTCATCGGGACTGCGGGCGGGGCAGTCTGCGGCATCCGCTCCCGCCCTGGAATGCCTACCGATCGCCCTCATGGCGTTCTCGATGGGCTCGCGCGCGAGGCCTTCCGCATCGGCGTGTAGGCCGTCTCCATCCTTCCGTGTCTCAACCGGTATAGACCGGTCACCGCACGCCGGCGAGGGGGATTCCGCAAATGCCCCCGCCTTCCCGGCGATGCCGCCAGGGGCGGCGTCGCGGCCGTTCTCCCTCCTTGGATCGCTTTCGGGGATGACTTCACGGCGGTGCCGCTCGAAGGCGGCGCGGTAGCCGCCGCGCATCTGCTTGATGAGGGGCGCCGCGGTCTTCACGATCCCGTTGACGTAGCCCTTGAGCGAGGAGGCCTTGGCCCTCACGTCGTCGGGCGGCAGCACGGGGCTGGCGCACCCTGGGCCCTGGGCGCGGAAGTGCGCCTCGATGACGAAGCGCGCGTTCTCGTCGAGGTCGTCCCATGCGACCGGCACGCGCTCGGCCTCCGGCACGGCCTCGGCGTCGCTGTCCATGTCGGCGACGTTGACAAGCCGGTACAGCCCGGCCTTGGCGTCGCTCCATGACGCAGCCGCGATATCGACGGAGAGGTCGAGCACGCGCGCGGCTCCCCTCAGCCTCGTGGGGGGCAGTCCCACGAGCAGCGCCGGCGGGAACAGCTCGTCCACGAAGAACAGCCCGCCGCCCGAGCCGCGGGGCCTGGACTTGACGCCGTAGACGCCCGTGCAGCCATCGGCGGCCTTGATGTCAGCGCCGGGGAAGAGCGACTTCCATGTCGAGATGGGCAGGATCTCGCGGCACTCGTGCCAATCGGATGCGGCGAGCCCCGCGCAGTTCATCGCGGAGAGGTTGTAGAAGGCGTTGGCGCATCCCGTGTGCCTGGAAAGCGTCTCGAGATAGCGCCGCCACCCCGCCTCGCTGGATGCGGCTTCCGCCAGGTAGCTTTGGTTTTTCGCGTTAACCGTTCGGACGGTCGGGACGGCCATGGCGCGCTAGAGCTTCTTGCCGCCGGCTTCGCCCTCGGCCGTGGCCGATTTGGCCGCGGAGGCCTGGGCCATGGCGCTGATGAGGCACGGATCGCGCTTCTCGGCGGCGTCCTTGCAGTAGGCGCGCACCTCGCGTAGGGCGGGCGCGATATCCTCCTTGCCGGTGTACTGGACGGTGAGCGACTTGCCCAGGCTGGAGCCGAACATATACGCATCGGCGTCCGTGCGCAGGAAGAAGCGCACCTCATCGGGCCGCTCCATGAAGTCCTCGACGTAGACCTCGCGGCAGCCGACGTCCTCGAGGTCGCGGACCGTGATGGCGCTGTCGCCGATCTTGTCGGCATCGACCGAGTAGACGGCCAGGTTGTTGCCCCCGTGGGCGACGGGGCAGACGGAGACATGCACCCCGCCGCCGTCGACCGCGGGCCAGATGTTGACGGTGCAATCGTAATCGCCTGCGTGCTCGAGGACCTGTTCGTAGAACTCCCTGGCCTGCACGCTGTGTCCGACCCCCAGGTCGAACGAGTTGGGGTCGAGATGGTCGTGGATGACGTCCCAGCCTTGGCTGTAGACGGCGTCGTCGATATGGTTCCCGAGCTGGTCCATGGCGCGCTCGACGTTTTTCTCGGTCGCGGGGATGGGGAAGCCGAAGTTGCCCCAATCGTTCTCGAGCGAGTCGGCGATGTCTTTGCGGCGCCAACGAAGCGTGATGAACTCGTCGTCGTAGAGCTTGCCGCCGGTCGGCACGTAATCGCGGCCGCATCTCTTCTCGAAGCACAGCTTGGCGCGCGTCACGTCGTCGAAGGGCTCGATAGACTCCCAGGTGCGCGAGTCCGCTTCGTAGCCGCTGGCCACGGCGTACGGAAGGCTCCCGCCCTGGGCGATGCGGCTGCCGCCGGCCTCCGTCATCGCCAGCAGCGCGGTGCCGCTCTCGTGGTCATACTCGAGGACGAAATGGTCCAGCTTGTCGTTCATGTCGGTACTCCTAGCGGATAGGGCGGCGGGACGCGTTTCCCGCCGCGGGTTTACTGATGCTTGTTGCCTCCGTGCTCGACGGTGCCGCCGTCGCGCTCAGACGCGGCCTTCGAGGCCGCGGCGGCCAAGGCCTGCGGGTCGCGGGCCCCCTTTTCCATCTCGCGGTTGCGGGATTCGTGCAGCCTGCGCGCCTTTTCGGTACGCAGCATGACGCTCCTATGCTGCAACTCCGGGCTGCGAAGATGGCGGGGCTTGGAGTCCAGCGCGGCGGCCGCCTTCGCGATCTCGCTTTCCAGCTGCGCGTCGGAAAGTCCGCGGATGGCCCTCTTCTCGCGCGCGTACGGGTCGGTGGCGAATCGCTTGACGACCTCAAGATCGAGTTCTCCATCCCGGGCCCAGACCAGCACGGAAGGCCTGAACGATGCCGCCGCCCGCGACGTGCGGGCGAATTCGGCGACGGCGTCGCTCTCCGCATAGGCGTCGCCCACGTGGAGGTCCTGGACGGCCGCGAGGACGTCGAAAAGGTCTTCATGGGAAAGCGCGGGCGAATCGAGCCCTTCGAGCGCCGACGCCGGAAAGTGCAGCACGGAGAGCTCGTTTCCCCTGTCCGCCACGGCGAGATAGACGAGGCTGCGGTCCTCGGAGCGCCAGGCGATCGCCGTATAGCTGTCGTCGATCAGCCGGTAGGCGTTCTTGTAGAAGTCCTTTGCGCGGTAATCGTCGGTGCCGATATCGGAGTGTTTGGCTCTGAATGCGATGCTGTCAGGCATATCCGCATCGAGCGAGTAATCGCGGCCGCGCAGCTTCTCGTAGGCGAGCTTCGCCTTGCCGATGTCGTCGAACAGACGGCAGTCCTCCCAGTCGCGGGCGGCATGGTCGTACCCCTTCGCGACGACGTAGGGCGTGTTGTACCCGTCGATGGCCGGCACGGCCCCCTCGACGGTGGCGACGATGAGCGCGCACCCGGCACCGTCGTCATGCTCGAGGACGATGAAATCGATGTTCTCATTCATAATTGGACTCCTAGGACGTCAGTGTATGATGCCGTCATGCCCGGCGGCGTTACCGTCGCGGCCCTTCGCGGCCTTCACCGCGGCATTCGCCATGGCCTGCGGGTCGCGCCCGCTTTCCCTCTGCCCGCGATCGGTCGACGCGTGCAGCCTGCGCGCGGATTCGAACTGGAGGTCCGCGTGCCATTTCCGGGCGGCGTAGTATGCGGCGCTGTCGGCCTCGGTCCCGCCGAGGCCGTGGACATGGCTCATGTGAGCATCGACGCGCTCGGTCATAGCGGCGCCGGCCTTCTCGATTTCGGAAGCAAGTTCTGCATCGGAAAGCTCGCGCAATGCCACCAAGTCTCGGGTATCGGCTTTGAAGGCGAAGCTATCGACGGCGGCGCTGAAGTCGATTTTCCCGTCCTCGCGATACAGGTAGACGACTCCGTAAAATCCTAATTCCGGCTCGCTGCCCGAACCGAACGACGCCGCCGCGGGAGAGTTTCGCGCGAATTCGGGCACGCGGCTGTTTTCCGCATAGGCGTCATTGACATGGAGATCCTGTATCGCACCGGCGAATTCGTGAAGGTCGCCCTGGTCGCGTCTGTCGATTTGGGCTAGGGACGCCGACGGGATATGGAAGACGGTGAGGCCGTCGGCCTCGTCCGCCACGGCGAAATAGACGAGGGAGCTGTCCTCAGATGCCCATGCCGTGCCGCAGCGCGGCCCGTCGAGCAATCCGTAGACCTTGCGGTAGAAATCGATTCCCTTGTGGTGGTCGATACCGAGATCGAAGAGCTCGGTCGGGACGCCCGTGGGGAATTCATCGATCAGGGCGGTGATTTGGTTGATGACCACCTCGATATTCGCATCCGTCACGGGAATGGGCATCTCGAAATCGGAACGCAGCGCGTCGGCGATAGCCGATCGCTTGATCTTGAAGACGATCTCGTCATCGTCTTTGGCCGCAGCTATATTCTGGTTCATGGCGAATACCCCTAAATGGACAGGCGGCACGCCGGCAAAAGCCGACGCCCGCGAAATCGAAAACGTCAGCGCTTGTTGCCGACGTGCTCGACAGCGCCCTTCGCGCCGCCCTCGGCGGCCGACAGCGCGGCCGCGGCGATGGCCTGAGGGTCGCGGGGCTGCTGCACGGCCGTGCGAGCATCCTCGGTCACCTTGCGCAGCGTCGGCGCGAGGTCGGGTAGCTCGCCGTACAGGTTGTTGACCCCGAAGCGCTCATCGAACCTATCGACCGCGACGCGGTTGGCGAAGGCGCGGATAGCCTCGATGCCGTCGAAGCCGTGCTTGTACACGCACAGCTCGCGTTTGCCGCCCAAGCGCTCGATATCGTCGACGGTGATCTCGCTGTCCCCGATGAGGTCGGCATCGATCTTGTAGACCGCCAGGTCGCCGTCCTCGCTGTCCACGGCAGATGTCATGACGAACGCGGCGTCCCCCTCGCTACTCGGCCAGACGACGGCCTCGGTGAAGTTCGAGAGCCCGAAGGCGTCCCTGTAGAAGTCCACGCCCTGTTTGGTTGAGAAGCCCAGGTCGAGCTCGTCTTCGACGATGATGCCGCCGATGGTCTCCCAGCCGTCCTCGATGGAGCGGTCCTGGAAGCTGTCATGTGCCATGAGCTGCCCGATCGCGGCATCGATGTTCTTCTCGGTGGCGGGGATGGGGTAGGCGAGGTATTCCGAGAGCGCCGCCGCGATATCCTCGCGGCACCATCGGATCGTGCAGAACTCGTCATCGCGCAGCTTGCCCTCCGCGAGCGGGTATGGATGGCGGCACGAGCGCTCGTAGTCGATCTTCGCCTCGGCGATATCGGTGAAGTAGTGCCCGGCGCCCCAGGAACGGGACTCGAAATCGTATCCGTCGGCGACGATGTAGGGCGATGCGTGCCCGCTCAGGACGGGCTCGCGGCCGCCCGACGTGGCGACGACGAGCGCGGTGCGCGTGCTCTCGTCATATTCGAGGACGATGTGCTCCATGGCGAAACTCCTTAGGCAGTCCGCCGCGCGGAAGGCGCCGGCGGTGCGGATATTGCCCTGATGATAGGAATGCGGCCCCGCCGTGTGAACGCATGTTCCCGAACGGGAAGCCCCGCCCCTAGAGCGTCGGCCCGCGCCCGGCGGCCCCATCCTGCGTGCTCGAGCCCGCGGCCCTCTTGGCGCCGCGTGCCTGCGTCTCGGGGTCGGTGAGCGACAGGGAGCGCTCGCGCGCCTCGGCGGCGAGGCGCGCCACGAGGCAGGGGTCGGCCGTGTTGGGCGACAGCGTGGCGCACGAGGCGGCGAGGGCCGCATCGGCGAGCCGTTTGACCCCGTCGGCCCCTGCCGGGACCTCGCGCATATGGTTTTTCGGGTCCTCGGCGGTGTCCTCGAAGCCGAAGAACGATCGCTCGTCCTCGCCGTCCGCGATCGGCCAGGCGGCGCCCTCGATCAGGAGGCTTCCGTCCTCGAGCACGTCGGCGCAGATGGCGCCGATCTCGGCGGTGTCGGTGCCGCCGATGCCGATCGTCGCGGTGAGGATGCCGTCGGTTGAGGCGATGCTATCGGGACTGTTCGCGGCGATGCGTCGCGCCCCCGAGATCGCCGCTCCCGCGGCGGTGAGCGCGGTGCGGTACAGCTCCGGGCTCGACAGCCCGCGCACGAGCGCGGAGCGGCAGCACCCGGCGAGCGTGTAGGAGTTGGCCGCCGGTGCTATCCCGGCGGGAAACACCGGGATGCCCGGTGTGTTGGCCGTGAGGACGGGCGAGGCGGCGGCGAGGCGTTCGAGCTCGAAGCGCGTGGGTGTCTCGGTAAGCAGGTCGGCCAGCGCGTCGGCCACGGCGTCGAGCGGGTCGCCGGCGATGCGGCACCAGGTCGGGACGTCGACGGCGATGCACGCGGCGTGCCCCGTCAGCCGGTCGATCTCGCGGTCGATGTCGCGCCCTTCGACCCTGTTGAGCGTGTATCCGCCCGCCCCGCTCGTGACGGGGCAGGTTAGGATGCTGGAGTTCTCGCGGGAAATGATCGTGTAGTGCGCGCCGTCGCAGAATACGGCGGAGTCGATTTCGGGCTGCTGCATGGCGTGTCCTTTCGGTTTTAAAGGGGACAGGGGGCCGGAAACCGGCCCCCTGTCGGACGTGTCCTTAATGGCGTATACCCTAAAAGCGCCCCGGCTTACATGCCGGCCTTGTGCTTCTCGCCGCCGTCGCGCTCCTCGCGGACGGATGCCGCCGCCGAGCAGCGCGCCGCCTCGGCGACATCGTCCGGGCAGCCGGACGCGATGCCGCAGGCCGTGGCCGTCGCCGCGGCGTGTGCGGCTGAGTCCTCGCAGATGAGCCCCTGGCGGCGCAGCTCCGCCACGCGGCCGCGCTCGCGCGCCTCGTCGTCGGCCACGGCCGCGCGCTCGTGCTTGCGCTCGGCCTCGTGCTCATCTTCGACGCCCTCCTCGATCGCGGCGGCCTCGGCCTCGATGCGCTCCTGCTCGAGGACGGCGAGGCGCTGTTCGGCCTCGTCGAGCTCGGTCTGCTTGGGGAACGGCTCCTTGGCCGCCTTCTGCGCGTCGGCGAGCGCGTGCTGCGCTTCGCGCAGCTTCAGCTCGATCTCCGCGGGGCCCTTCGCGTCTCGGGCGATGATGCGGTCCATCTGGGTAAGCACGGTGAATGCTCCTTTCTCTCCGGAAGGGAAGACCCTGTCCGACATGTGGACGTGTTTGGCGGCATCGACCGCCAGGCCGATATAGGGCAGCCAGTCGTCGTCGAGGACGTGCTGGCGGCGACACACGACCGAAAGGCCGCGGTAGGTTCCGATGATCTCCTCGCAGCCGGGTCGGACGCCGTAGGCGGCGCGGCGCAGTGCGCGGATGGCCTCCTCCTTGTCGGCGATGTGCGTGCCGCCGACGGTGAGGAAGCTGTCCTTGGAGCCGAGCGTCTGCTGGCGGACAAGGTCCGCCTCCGCGAACGGGATCTCGTCGTCGGCGAGCATGTCGCGCTGGGCGGTCAGCGCCTCGACGAGTGGCCGGTACTGCGTCTCGATCTTGTGCTGGACGTCGGCCAGGCCCTCCAGGTGCGATGCCATCATGAGCTTGAGCTGGCCGATCTTGTTCTCGACGTCCATGCGCTCGGCAACGGTGGGGTCGCCCTCGGCGATCTGCTTCATCTGGGCGAGAGACAGCACGGTCTCGTCCAGGTCGTCCATCGTTCGCACGGGCGACTTGTTCGTGAAGACCTGGCTGATGAAGCGCTGCTTGCGCTCGACGATGGAGTATAGGTAGCTGTCGAACGTGCCGGTCGACACGTAGCGGAAGTCGTGGACGCGGTCGAAGGTGTTGCCCTGGCGCACGATGCGCCCGAGGCGCTGTTCGAGGTCGGACGGTCGCCACGGGCAGTCGAGGTCGTGGATCGCGGCCAGGCGCGTCTGCACGTTCGTTCCGGTGCCCAGCGTCGTGGTCGAGCCCAGCAGGATGCGGATATCGCCGCTGCGCACCTTCTCGTACAGCGCCTCCTTCAGCTTCGACTTGCCCTTGGCGTCGGTGACGCAGGCGATCTCGGACTCGGGGACGCCGGCCTCGATGAGACGGCGGCGCACGTCGTCCTGGATGTTCCAGCGCCCGGAGGCGGGCGTGGAGGAGTCGACGAACACGAGCTGGGCGCCGCGCTCGCCCTCGGTGCGGTCGCGGATGTCGAGGATGTTGCGCACGCACTCGTCGACCTTGCCGCCCGAAAGGGGCTCCATGTCGGGGTCGTCCTCGAGGTAGAGCAGCTTCGGGTCGAGCGCGACCTTCCTGCCGTCGCCGGTGATCTTGAGCATATTGTCCATGCTCGGGTCGCAGCCGGCGTGGACCTTCTCGCCGCGCTCCACCAGCGCCTCGACCTCGGCGAGCTGTTCGGGCGTCGCCGGGACCGCGACCGCGTGGCTCTCGAGCTCGGGGAGGTCGAGGTCGAGGTCGTCGGCGGTCATGATGTCGCTGTAGCAGTGGAACGAGCTCATGAGCTCGGGGAGGTTCTGGAACCTCGCGAAGCGTCGCTTGATATCCAGGCCGCCGCCCTCGGGCTTGGGCTCCAGGGTCTCGGTGACCTCGCCGAAGGTCTTGGCCCACGCGCTGAAGTTCGAGACCCCCTGGCTGTCCAGCAGGTTCGGCGAGAGGTAGCGCTGCATGTTGTAGAGCTCGGCCATCGTGTTCGTGACGGGCGTGCCCGTGGCGAACACGATGTTGTTGCCGCGTCCGTTATCGCGCAGGTACTCGCACTTCATCAGAAGGTCCTCGCACTTGGCCGCGTCGCTGGTCTGCATGCCGGGCACCGATCCGCCCGACACCGCGAGGTTCTTGAAGTAGTGGGCCTCGTCGACGAATATCGCGTCGCAGCCGACCTCCTCGAACGTCGCGCCTTCCAGCTTCTTGGAGGCGTTTCGGTCCTCGAGCGATTTGAGCTTGCTCTTGAACTTGTCGCGCACGCCCTCGATCTGCTTGACCGAGAAGTCCTTCTCGTCGGCGCCGTCCGAAAGCTCCAGCAGCCTGGACTCCTCGAGCTCGTCGATGCGCGCCGTGAGCGCCGCCTTCTGCGCCCCGTAGGACATCTGGAGCTTTTCGAAGCGGCTGAAGCCGACGATCACCGCGTCCCAGTCGCCCGCGGCAGCCTGCCCCCAGAACCGGCGCACCGAGTCGGGGCTTTTCGCCGCCGCGTCGGTGAGGACGAGGAGCTTTGCGTCGGGGTAGAGCTTGAGGTAGTCGGCGGCCCACTGCTCGGTGAGGTTGTTCGGAACCACGATCATCGGCTTGCGGGCGCGGCCGAGGCGCTTGAGCTCGTGCATGGCGGTGATGCCGGTGAATGTCTTGCCGGCGCCGACCGTGTGCGCGATAAGCGTGCCCTCGCCGTCCTGGATGATGCGCGCCACGGCGTCGCGCTGGTGCTTCCTGAGCTGGATGTCGGGCGACATCCCCGGCAGCGAGAGGTAGTCGCCGCTGTACGTGCGCGCGGCGACGCGGTTGAGCTTTCGGTTGTAGATGTCGGCGAGCATGGCCGCGCGGCCCTCGTCCTTCCAGGCCCACTCGCGGAAGGCCTCCTCGAGCTCGCGGCGCTTGGCGTTGGCCGCGGCCGTGGCCACCGGGTCGGGGATCTTCTTCTTGGACTTGCTCGAGGCCGGGTTGTAGTCGGGGTTGTCCTTCTCGATCTGGATGAGGCCGCCGTTGAGTGCGGCGGTGAGGATCATGAAGCAGTTGTAGGAGCCCACGCCCCACTTCTTCGCGACCGACTCGTCCATACCGCCGCTGGCGGACGTGACGCTCCACCTGCCGGACACCTCGGAGTAGCGGACCTCGAGGCCGCGCGCCTGGGCGGCGGTCTGGTGGCTGCCGCGCACCCTGCTCTCGTGCCCGTAGCCGATTTTGAAGGTCTCGAGCGCGAAGTCGCGGATCACCGACGCGGGGACCCAGGAGCTTCCGAGCTGGCAGGCGATCTGCCCGGGGACGAGCTTGACCGGCTGGACGGCCTCGAGGCGCGATTTCAGGCGCTCGAGGGCCGCGACGCGGTCCGGATCTACGGGCGGGACGGCGAGCTTGGCGGCCTCCATGAAGCGCGCCTTGTGCTCGCGGAAGCGCTCCAGCCCCTCCTCGGTGGCGAGGTCGGACAGCTTTGCCGGCTCGCCGGAATAGTAGTCGACCAGGTAGGAGGGGCGGCCGTCGCGGCGGAGCAGATCGGCTTTCGTGACACGGTCCTCGGAGCGCTGCTTCCGCTCGATGCGGTACAGGTACTCGACGGCGTCGGGCGCCGCCCTGAGGGCGCGGGCCAGGCGCATGCCGTTCTCGATACGCGCCTCCCTCACGGAGACCTCCCCGTAGGACGAGCGGACGGGCGGCTCGATCTCGACGCCGGCGACCGCGCGGAAGGTCTCGAAATACTCCGACCTGTTGAGGATGCCCGAGCCGCCCGCGGCGAAGAAGGCGCCCAGCTCCTCATCGGATAGGCCGCTGTCGCAGACGAGGTACTTGATCGCGTGCGAGGGCGTCTTCGCAATGTCGATGTTGATTTGGCCTGAATAGAAGTCGCCGAGGCCGCGGGCCAGCAGGTCGATCAGTGGGTTGCCGGTGGACACCGATGCGCGGTCGTCACCGTCTTGAACAGCGATCGGGCGCGGCCCGTCGTATGCCTCGAGCGCGAGGGGGATGAGCGCCGGCCAGCAATCCCAGCTGATACGGCGGGCGCCGTGGTCGAGGCCTTCGGCATGCGCGAAGCCGTCCACCGCGAAGCGCGAGGTGGTGGGGTTCAGGCTGCTCTCCCATAAGTGCGTCTTGCGCAGCTGCGCGAGCGCGTTGCGGACGTCGACGGGCAGGCCGTCGGCATCGACGGAGAACCCAAGGTGTTCGTTCCAGGCCTGACGGGTCTGGTGCTCCGCGCGCCCGCGCTCGGCGTCCAGCAGCGCGCGGACGTGCTCGAGCTTGCCGCCCACGTCGCCGGAAAGGTACTCGTCGGCGGTCATGACGTGCGACGCGTCGTCGGGGTCGGTGACGACGAGGTCGCCCAGGCGCTCGAGGGCGGTCTGGACGTCGGTCTCCATGAGGTCGGCGAGGAAGTCGATATCGATCCCGCCGCGCGCGTCGATCGTGACGGCGAGGGCGTCGGCCGGGTTGCCGACGTGCTCGGGAGTGGGCGCCTCGGGGGTGACGAGGCGCTTCTTGAGGATGTCCGCCTTGCCGGTCACCTCGCCGTTGGAATCCACCTTCTCGAGGCTCAGGAGATTGAGTGCTAGCGAGTGGTCCGTGAACCCCTTGGAGGGGAACACGGCGAGGTTCTTCTTGGAGTTGATGCGGCCGAAGCGCTCGAAGAACGAGTCGTATTCGGCGGAGAGCCTGGCGATGGCCTCCTCGACCTCGTCGTCGTCCGCGCTGGGGTCGCGCTCGAGCGCGAGGAGCGCGCGGGCGCCGTCGCGGAGCGCGAGCATCGCGCGGGCGCGTTCGGGGCCGGTCTTGCCGCCGCTGGGGGCGAAGGGCTCCACGGCGTCTTCCGTGCCGTACCAGATCGTGCCGTCCGCGGCGACGGAGAACTCGAACTTCGTGGGCGCGGTCGGGACGACCGAGATGCCGGCGGGCTCCGCTACCGCGGCCATCTCGACGGCGCCGCCCCGGTCGACGCTGTCGCGCAGCAGGTCGGAGACGCGCACGCCGAGCGCGTCGGCGCCGCCCTTGAAGCTGACGCCGAGCGTGGGCCCCATGGGTCCGCTGACGATCGACATGTCGCCGACGGCGCGGCCGGGATGCTCGTTGAAGTATCGGTTGATGTTGACGGTGTCCTCGAAGGGAGAGGTCTCGACCCACTCGGGAAGCTCGTCATCGGCAAGCGCGATGGGCTCGGGGCGGCGGCGCAGCAGCAGGATGTCGCTCAGCGCCTCGGTTCCCGCCTGACGCTTGAACGTCTCGGCCGGCAGGCGCACCGCGCCCAGGAGCTCGGCCTGCTCGGCTAGGGCGCGACGGGTCGCGGTCGAGTTCTTGTCGAGCGTGTAGCGGCTGGTGAGCACCGCGACGACGCCGCCGGGGCGCACCGCCTCGACGCTCTTCTTGATGAAGTAGTCGTGGATCGGCATGCCGTCGATCTTGATATCGCCGCTGTAGGGCACGTTGCCGATGGCGGCGTCGAAGGACGCGGGGGAGACCCGGCACTCCTCGAGGCCGGCGGCGGTGATGTGCGCCTCGGGGCAGAGCGCCTGCGCGATGCGCGCCGAGATCGGGTCGAGCTCCACGCCGTGGAAGTCCAGGGCGAGGTCGGCGGGCGCGAGGCGCATGAAGTTGCCGGTGCCGCAGCCCGGCTCGAGAATCGCCGAGGGCGTGTCGCCATGGCCGATGCCGGCCTCGCGCAGCGCGTCGTAGATGGCGCCGATCACGGGTGCCGGCGTGTAGAACGCGGTGAGGACGGTATGGCGCTGGGATGCGAACTCGTCGTCGCTGAGCAGTTCCTTGAGCCTGTCGCGGATCTCGCCCCACTCGCCCTCGGCCTTCTCGGAGAAGGCCTTCTGGGCGCCGCCCCAGCCGGAATAGGCCTCCATGGCGGCGATCTCCTCGGCCGTGGAGCGGCCTCGCTCCTCGGCGGCGGCAAGCGCCTCGAGTGCCGCCAGGTTCTTCCTGGCTCGGGCGATGGGGCTGCCCGCGCACTGCGAGTCCACGCCCGCGGCGGCGTCGATGGGCTCCGCGACGTCCGCGGCAGATGCCGCGGCGGCGGGCCCGTCGATGGCCGTCGGGGCCGAGACCCCGGCGGCCTCTACATGGCCTCGATGATTTCCTTGATCGCGATCTCGGTCGCCATCGCCTCGGCGGAATTCGCCTTCTTGATGAAGCTCGGCAGGTCGCTCGAGCGGAGTTCCGTCGTCGCCCCGCACGACTTCATGCAGCCCGGCGTGAGCTCGCTGATCCGGTTGCGGTACGCCATCTCGATCTGCTCGAGATAGGATTCCGTCTCCCCGGATGCCTTCAGCTCGGCTACCTTCTCCGGCAGGTTGTCCAGCATGAACTGGTACCTCATGCCGCGGACCCCGGTGTACGGTTGCTTCAGGACGGCCATCTTCGTCTCCCTTCCGAGATGCGTCGGCGGGCGCCTCGCCCGCGATTTGGTTTACATAAGACCGCGACTCGGCGGCTTTGTCAACGGCATTCTCCGTGTTTTCTGTCACGGCGAACAGGAAGTCGTCCGTCATGGCGAAAAGGGAGAGCTGTCCTTCTGCCTGTAGCGTCTTGCGGGAGCGGCGCGCCATCGGTGCCTCGCCTTCATGGTCGGTTGTGCGTTATCCCGGATACCGTATCCCCATGGGCCGCGCACGCCAACGCACCTTCCCGAACGGGAAGCGCCGGGACGGGAGGATCCCGTCCGGCGCCGTCTTCTCATATGTCGTCCCGGGCATCGGATATTGACGGTTGGCATTTGAGAGAATCAACCACGGACCTGAAATTAACTGGATGCCGTGGGTAGATTGCGAATATCGACAGCTAGTATCTCGGTTGGGGTTGATCGGCAAATGTGCAGAAGCGTGTTCATCGCAAGGAACCGGAGCACAGGATTCCATTCGCTGATCGAGGTGGTCGGATCCGGCGATCCGGTGCCCGCCGCGGCGCCTATGGGCTCCGAGCTCGCCGAGCGCCTGCTTCGCTGGGGCACGCTCGGCGAGCTCGTCGAGGCCATATCGGAATCGGGCCCGCTTATCGACCGCAGTATCTATAGGGAGGAGAATAGACGGCTTTCCATCTCCGAGGCCGTCGAGGTCGTGGAGGAGTCCGTTAACGGGGAGCACGGCTTCGAGCGTTGTAACGAGAAGTCTCTTTTCCTTCAATTGTGCCTTGAGGGGATGTCTGCGACGGGCAGCGCCTCGTCGCTCTATCCGTCCCAGGCCTCTATCCCGCGCGACGTCAAGAGGCACGGCCTTATCGAATCTGACGGTCTCGCCGAGCTGAGGAGGTGGCGGGAGGCCGATCCCGGGTGCACCGTCGTGGTCGAGCCCCTGGAGGATATCGTGCTGTGCCGAAACCTCGGGTCGCTGGCGCTGAGGCTTATGGCGAACATCGCCGCCGGGCACGACGACGTTCTCGAGAGAAGCGGTTTCAGGCATTTCGACGAAATGCGCCACCGTCAGATCGCCGGGAAGATAAAGGGCTCCTACTGGGCCCTGCCCTTCAAGCACGATCCGTCAATCGACATGACCCTCAACTACTCGACGAGGCGGTTTGGGAACGTCTTCGCCTACATGGTCGCCAACCCGCTTGAGACGCGCGTCTTCGACCGCGGACCGAGGGGAAACGGAGAATTCTCCGGTTCGCTCGGCAACGCGGTGCTGATGGCCGCGCTAGATGGGGCCGGCGCTGCCGTGCCGTTCTTCGATATCGGCTGGAAGCCGGAGATCGAGGGGACCCAGCTGTATCTGGGCATCGGCGATACCGGCTCCCAGAGGGACGCATCGGTCGCCTTCGTGAAGTCTGTCGCCGAGATGCTGGCCGGGCTGACGACGTCTGACGGCGATCCGATTGGTTGGTCCGTGGGCGGGCCCTCGATCTTCGACGACGAGCCGGCGCCCAGATACCGTTTCCACTCGACGGCGGCGGCGATGTTCGGCACCGTTTTCTACCGATACGGCTGCATCGCCGCGACGTGCAAAAATTGCGGGAACGGCATCTTGGTAAAGACCAAGGGGAAGAGGCGCGAGTTCTGTTCCCCGTCGTGCAGAACGCGGCACTCGCACCGAATGGCGAGACTCTAGAGGGACATCCTCACAGCCTCGCGCTGCGGCTTCCGCCCTCATTGCCGCAGGCCCCGCGCTTCGCCGCGGCGGCCGCCTCCTTGGCGACGATATACGGTGCGCGGATCTCGCCGGGATCGATCTCAAGGACCGGGCATTTCATCTCGTCGGAGGCCTTGGTTTCCGTATGGGGCGCGGGCATCTCCAGCTGCGCGGGCGGTCCGACATGGATGTTGGCCCCCGTGATGACGTCGCACTCCTCGCTAAGCGAGGCGATTTCATCCCTGAAGATACCGATTAGGAACGTGGAGTCCTCGAGCCTGCCGGCGAGCTTTTCGCCCAGCGGCGCGGGCATATCGAAGACGACCTCGGCGATACTCCCGGCACCGGGAAACCACCTGTCGCCGTCGTGGATGTCGCCTTTCTCGACATTGAAGATGGCGGTCGTGATACCGGCATCGGGCGCCTCGCCCCGGGCCGAGGCGAAAAGCAGCCCGGGTCCCTCGCAGAAGACGGCGGTGCCGTCCTCGCCCAACGCCGCCGCGGCCGCCACGGCCGGCTTCTTCACCGCGTACATGAACATGGAAAACCTCCGAAAATCAGTGGCGGACGAGATGCGTGGCCGCGTCTTCCATCTGCACGCGGCTGCGCCGCGCGGCGCACGCGGCGCGATGTGCCAGGTCGGCGGGGCTCGCCGTATCGGCTGCCGGGCGTTTCCCGGAAATGGGGGTCCCGTCCTGGTTATCTACCCGTGAGGCGTGCCGTTTGCCCTTTAGATCGAGCAGGTACGCTTCATCATATTCAGAGAAGACCATGCAGGTTCCGCCTTCGGCGAAACGCTTACGGTAGTACTCGAGGGATGCCGAGGGCGTGGCATTCTCGTCGGAGAAGGTCTGGAACTCCGTGACGAGATTTGCGCCGGACGGCCAACGGCACTCGAAGACGATGTCCGATACATATTCGGGCGGATCGGGCCACGTGCACTCAGCATCGGCCACGCTAAAGATGACCGTCTGGCTCGTCGTGACCGGCTCCTCGAGGTCATATTGCGAGGTCACGATCATGAGGTCCAATTGCGGCGAGAAGATCGCCACGTCATCTTCGCCGATTAGCTTCGCGGCATCGTCAGCCGGGGTCTCGAAAACGGAAATCATATCTGAGACGGACTTTACTTCCAGGATATCTAGATCGGGGAGGCTCATCCCGCACACCTCTTTCTACCTGTGTACCTTGATGTCTGCGCTTCCGGTCTCACCGGCATGCGCTGCCGCCTTGGCGGCTGCCGCTATGGCCGCGGGGCTCATGCCCTTCGCAGGCGCCTGCGCGAGGGCATCGACGGCCGCGCCGACCTTCGCCTCGATCTCGTCGCAGCGCGCGGAAACCCTCTCGCACTCCTCCTTGACGTACTTGAGCGCCGCCGGGACGGGGACGCCGAGCTCGCGCATGGCGGTCTCCGCCTCGGCGGAGAGTGCCGCGAGGTCGAAGTCGCGGGTGAGCCTCGCGCTCGGCATGTCGTGGCGGATGGAGACCGTGGAGCCCCCGAACGAGAGGGGGGAGGACTGGAAGCCGTGCCAGCCGAGGCGCCTCGAGCTGAAGGTGAGGATGGTGCCCGCCTGCGGTCGCGCGGTCGCGCAGAACCCGTCGGCAAGCGTGCAGGAGATCTCGATATCGCGCCCGTGGATCGTGACGGTGCCGAGCTCGCGGGACCTGTCGCGGCCGAGCGTGCGGACGACGTTGAAATCATCGGTCATCAGCCGGTCGAACAGCTCGACATCGACAGACGATGCACGAAGCTCCTCCATGCCGTCCAGGAACGCCAGGATGCCCTCGTGCGCCTGGGCGCCCATGCCTTCGATGAGGGGGCGGGAGCGGTCGAGCCTGGCGATGTCTACGAGCGTGAGGTCCTGCATGAGGCGGCGCGCGTCCACCTCGCTGATCGAGGTCTTGAAGTTCTCGCCGATCCACTGCGATGCGGCGAACGGGTGTCCCGCGAAATCGATCATCGAGGCGCCGGCACCGCCGATCTCGATGCAGTTGCGGCGCACCGATTCCGCCACGGACTTCGCCGCGGCATCGATCGCGTGCGCATCCCGGCCGTCGGCGTAGCCCTCGGCGGCGCGGTCGAGCGCGAGCAGGCGGGCGCCGGCGAAGATCTCGGCGGTGGGGTAGATCGCCGCATCGGCGACGCCCTCGCCCAGGCCCTCCAACGTGCCGTCGTTGCAGATGAGCGCACCCGAGACGCGGTCGAGGGCGGCCTCGCTGCAATCGAAGCCGCCGTGCTCTGATTGGAAGGCGAGGCAGATGCCCTCACCGTCCGTCATGGTTGCGTGTTTTCTGGTCATGCTTACTCCGGGGATCTAGTGCTTGGATCCGCGCGCCTGCGCGGGCTCCTCTTCGGCGGGCTTGGCCTCCGGGACCGTCTTGGCGATTTCCCGGGCGACGGCCCACATATTGATGCCCTCCGTGGCGCGCATGCGGAAGTCCTCGTCGAAGTACTCGGCGTCTGCGCGTGCATGCTCAAGTGCGGCTTCGGCGAGCATGGTGCCGATTGCCGCGAAGGGGTTCTCGTAGATGCCGGACTCGTCGACGTAGCCGTATTCGATCATCTCGTCGATGCCTTCCAGGAGGGGACGGCCGATCTCGTCGGCCATGTCGTGGTAGTCATCGAGGTAGGATGAGGCGGTGTCGTGATAATACATGCCGTCGCCGTGGCCGCCCCCCTTCCACTCCAGGAGCTTCCCCTTGGCCTCGGCGAAGGCGGCCTCCATGGGATTGATGGCATCCGGCAGCTCGGGCATGTCCTCGAATTTCCTGTCCGCGAGCAGGCGTCCGATCGCGCGCTGGTTCTGCTCGGTGGCGACGGCGAGCGCCCCGAGGAGCACCGGCATGTCCCGGTCCTTGAGCTTTTCGTAGAACGCGAGCTTGTCGAGCGCGATAGAGCTGTCCTCGGCGCGGCGGCACGCCTCCAGCGCCTCGCGGTACGGGTCGAGGTCTGCCAGCTCCTCGCGCACGCGGTCGCGGACCACCCCCAGGGCGAGCTCGGATGCCTTGCAGATGGGGGAGGTGATCAGGAAGAAGCCCGTTTCGTCGGAGAGCTGGAAGGACAGCGACTTGCGCCCGTCCCTGTATTCCTGGATCCCGGCGGTCCATCGACCGCCGGACATGTTGGCGGCAAGTGCGGCCATGCGTTTGACTGACTGGGTGAGCTGATCGTCCAGCTCATTACACTCGTCCAGGTAAAGGGACCCGGAAAGCCAGAGCTCGGCCGCCTCGCGATTCGAGAAGGTTTCGCACGTCCAGGTGTCCGGGTCGAAGTCGTACGCCTCCCAGGTGGCGACGCCGAGTTCGTTGCCGCAGCGTCGGACGAGGTTGCGGCCGGTCTCGACTTCCATTCCGGGCTCGACGGCACGCGTGAAGTCCTCGCCGTAGAGCGAGGCCATGCGCTCCGCTTCTTCCTTGTCGCTGACGTCGTAGTTCCACAACATGGCGGTCGGTCCTTTCATCGGGCGCCCTCCGGCACCGCGGGTATACTCGCCCTCGATGCTATCCGCGCTGGACCCCGACCGCCCCCGCGCCCGTCCATGTTTCCCGAACGGGAAGCACTCACCCGCACCCCAGACGCCCTGGAACGCGAAAGGGAAGAGCCGCCGCCAGATGGGCGACGGCTCCGGGGTTTCGCATATGGTTTCTCATTGCCCCTTGGGGCAACGCAGCGTGCGCATCTACCCGAAAAGTTCGATGAGCTTTTCGGCCTGTCGCTGCCCGATGCCCGCGACGCGGCGGGACTCCGCGATGCCGATTGCGGTCATGGCGCTTTGCGCCTTCGCCGCGCCGACACCCGGCAGGGCCATGAGCAGCCGCTTCGCCTTGATGCGCCCGACGACGGGATTTTCCTTGCCTTCGGCCAGGGCGACAGCGATGGCCACTTCACCCGATTTGACGCGGCCAAGGTACTCGGCGCGCGCGGCACGCATCTCGGCGGCTCGCTTCAGTGCGGCGGCCCGCTGCTCGGGGGTGAAGTTGTTCCCGAAGGCGGCCTTCTTCTCGGTCATGGTCGTTTCCTTTCAGTCCTGCGGCATCGCGGTCGCGTACCGCCTAGAGCCATTCGACTACGGTATCGCCGGAATGGACCGAGGCGAAATCGACACACAGGGTCCGATGGCGTGCCGACTGCTTGCGCTTGCTGTCATCCACTTCGAATATGGCGAAGCTGTCGAATACCTGCGCGAGCGTGCAGCGCACCTTCGCGAGATTCGCCGCGGTGCCGCGTTTCGAGCCCATGTGCCCCGAGATGGTCGCCTGATGGCCCACCTTGCCCAAGAACTGCTCGCGGTACTCGGCGATCGTCAGCCGCTCGTCCCTCGCGGGATCGCACTCCCATCCGAACAACTATACCGCTCCTATGTCAAGCATATGGACGCCGTGCTCGCCGGCAGGGTCGATGATCGGCTTCATAGATGCTCACGCCTTCCAGAGGTCTTTCAGATACGGCAGGAGGTATACCCCGCAACTGCCTAAAAGATGCGCTCAGACCGCAAAAACCTTACATCCTCGACCGGATATGGAGAAATGGGGCCGCAGGATGGAGCGTCATGCCGTAGGGTAGAATCGATTGCAAGCGGAACCCGTTCCTCAGGTAGTCACACTTTGGGAACGCGGGCAACGCAGGTGCAGCCCCGGGGCCGGGCGTAAACGGCCCCCTCCCTTCCCCTCTAAAAAACATCTCCGATTACAAGCGGCGGCCTGCCGAAACCGGAACGGCGGCCGTCCAGTTTATCCGCAAGAGACCCATGGGCGATATGTACCCGGACGCCATGCTCACGGGCTACCGTCAATCGTCCCAACGAATCATCGTCAATCGTCCCAACGCAGCAGGTAGATGCCCATATTTGATTGGCTGGAATTGAAGGGGCGACGCACCCTGCGTGTAGGCGGGCGCCGGGGTTGTAGCAGCAAAAAAGGCCGGGAGTGCAGCCCGGCCTTTAAACCTGAAATCCGCATCGCCCGCGTAACCGGCTAGCAACCTGCGCGGGGTCCGCGGCACAACCTGATTCTACCCGGTGGACCGGAATTGATACACAGATGCCCGGAGTGGAGCCCGGGCATCTAACCAAAGCTGAAAACTAGGCCGCCCGCGCTCCTTGTTGCTCACACGGGGACGCATCGTCTTCTACGGCCATCTTACCCAACTCCGGCAAGGTATAGACGCCCCCTCGGATTCTACATTTGAGCATATCGACCTCGGCTGTCCGCCGATCTCCCTAGCGCTTCGCAAGTGCGGCGATAAGCTCGGCGCGCTGCGCTTCCGTGAGACTGTCCGCATTGCGGGCTACGTGGTGCACGGCGTCATCCAGCTCCTGATCGCAGGAGGTTCCGATGATGTCCGACGGTTCGACCCCGAGGGCGCGCGACATCGCGGCGATCGTGGCAGGCCACGGCAGCCGCTCACCGTTGACGTACCTGCTCACCGAGGCCGGTGTGAGGCCTGCCGCCTCGGCAAGCTCCTTTTGACTCATACCCCGTTCCGCCGAAGCCGGCCGCGAGGCGTTTCCCACATCCGGCGGCCCTACGGGACGGATGGGGTCCCTCCATGCCGCCACCCATGGAAAACGCGAAGCCAAACCGGGCGCGATACCCAAAAGCCGCCTGTCTACACATGCAGACGGCGGCAGCGCGGGCGTGATCGCCTATTTCCTCTTCTTCGGGCGCGCGATCCCGGCCGGCCTGTCCGTGGGGTCGAACGACCCGGCGCGGAACTCCACGCAGCCGGTGGCGCCACGCGGCGCGGCGAAGAACCGCCAGGGCTTGAGCGCGACATCGAGCGATACCGCCTCGAGCTCGCCGGGCTCGCCCTCGCGCACCCAGACGACGTCGATGGGCACCCGCATCATGCAGGTGTGGATCGACCGGCAGGCGGGGAAGTACAGGCCGCAGGCCTCGGGCACCTCGCGCTTGAGCATGAGCCCGCAGAAGCGCTCGAGAAACCCCTTGCAGGTATGGGTGAGGATCGGGACCCTCTTGCCCGAGACCGTGACGGCCACGGCCTCGTCGAGATATCTGTCGTTCATATCGGATGGCTCCTTGGTTGGGGGTTAGAAGAACTCGCCGAGCTGTAGGATCATCGGCGCGAGCATGAGCATGATGATCGAGGGCAGCATGAGCAGAAGCATGGGGAAGAGCATTTTGGTGGACAGCTTGTTGGTCATGTCGTCGACCCTCAGGCGGCGCTCGGTGCGCACGGACTGGGCCTGCATGCGGATGATGTCTACCAGCGACGATCCCGCGCGCTCGGCCTGCACGAGCGACGCCGTGAAGAAGGTGATCGAGTTCACCTGGGCGCGCTCGGCCAGTCCCAGCAGGGCCTCGGAACGGCTCGAGTAGGCCGCCTCCTTGGCGACGCGGGCGAAGGCCTCGGCGATCGCCCCGTCCATGCGGGTGCCGACCGATGCCAGCGCGCCCTCGAACGACGAGCCGGCCGAGATGCAGATGGCCATGAGGTCGAGCGCGTCGGGCAGCTGGCGGTCGAGCTCGTCGCGCCATTCGGCGCGGCGGGCGAGCAGCCATGCCTGCGGCGCGGCGGTCCCGGCGACGGGGAGCGCGCCCGCCGCTGCGAGCCCCTGCACGCCTCCGACGAGCGGCATGGCGAT